>Ga0315914_1002287_pt1 | contig 29356 bp, 17 predicted proteins | sample MpolenodulesMG_FD_203920 | JGI IMG/M metagenome (GOLD analysis project Ga0315914, IMG submission 203920) | Medicago polymorpha root nodule microbial communities from Los Angeles, California, United States - elongated nodules | ecosystem: Host-associated > Plants > Roots > Nodule | place: USA...
TACTTGATATACAATCAGAGGTATTCACAAAACAATACGAACAGAACAGACTCTGTTTTTCTAGACACTTGAGAATTCTAAGATATGACTATTGTAAGAATTCTCTATGTTGTTGATGTGTTTGCGACGTTTTGCACAGAGAATATTGGCCTTTTCCTTGTTGTGTTGTCTAGTTGTATTATTCTTCAAGTCTTTATCCCTATTTATAGAGGATCTGAGAGACGTTGAGAATTAGCCATTACATCAACTTGTCTTTCTTGAAGCTTTGATTCTTCACCATTGATCTTTTGCCTGATTTGATAATTGTCCTATGAAAAACTAATTTCAAATCCATTCCATTTGAAACGGAACAATGTCTGCAGCAATATTACTGTTATTCTTGTCTTGATGTAGAGACAAGTTGCAGAGATGTTGGTTGCAGAGGCATGCGCAGAGTTAGTGGTCGTACACTTCGTACACTGTACTTTTTCAACTCTGGTGAAGTGGCTTCTGATGAGATGCTTCTGATAACCTTGCTTCTGATGACCTTGCTTCTGATGACGTGTCTTTAGGAGCGCTTTCTTCAGACTCGTTTCTTCAGACACATTTCTTCAGACGCATATCTTTCAGATGCATTCTTTCAGACGCTCTTAGCTTCAATAAAATTCCTTTTGCTCTTTGACTTGTTCATTCAGAATCTTTATGAATAGTACTTTGATTATGATCCTGTACACTTGAACAAATGTTTAGCATATCCAATTGATAATTTTTAATACCTTGTTATCATCAAAACTCAAGAGGTGATTTTGCGAAACACCCTTTGTTCCAACAGGTTGAAATGGATGATTGGTAAGTTAGGAATTACTCATGTATGTGTGAAGATACATATAGATAAAGTTCCTTCCATTTGGCGAATCATCAAGTGTGACATGAGAGGAAAAAGCACATTTATTCACATGCACTTTGTTAGAGACGTGATTGAACCAAAAGAGATTGTGATGGAGAAAGTTGCATCGGAAGAAAATTCGACGATTGTGTTCACTAAGTCATTGCCTAGATCAAGGTGCAAGCATTGCTTGGAATTAATCAATTTTGTTGAAGAGTAATTCTATATAGGAGAGAGTGTCAAGGTGGTTTGATGGTTAAATTAACATCAATGCAAATTTAGAGTCATGGTGGAGAGAATGAGATAGTGGCACGATTTTGGTTCACTTTTTGGGAGGTTTCCACTGGAAATATCATGGCACGATCGATAGGAATTGTGGGATGACTAGCGGATAGAATGTAGTAATGTACTGGGAGAGCTTCATTCTTCATTCACTGGAAATATCATGACAGTATATAATGCTTCATTCTTCATGTTTTGAGAGAGCTTCAAAAGATAGAAATTTGGGAAACCATAGGAGGTAACTTTTGGGTTGAGTGTCTTTGGTGAGAGTTTATTTCTTGGGATGGGAAATATTTGTAAGCACCTTGGGTAGTGAGATTTCTTTAGAGGAATGGTCAAAAAGCTTCTTTTCATGTTTTCTCTTAGGGTTCATTGTGTGTGTGGGTGACTTGAAAAATGGGTTGAAATTAAGTTTGTTCTTTGTGAGATTTTAAGGTAATTCTTGTTACCTCTTTGTATCACTCTTATCATAGTGGACTGGAGAGTTGTTCTCTCTCCCAAAGTAGGTCATTTTCGACTAATTGTATCTTTTCGTAATCTTTCTGGCAAGCCTTGTGCTGGATTGATTCTGATTATTATAATTTCATTTTGCCCTGTTCAACAAAAAATATTGGTGTGTTATTTTCTTTCTCCTCTTTCTTATCTTAGTTGTTTTGATTATGATTTTGGTGTTCATTCACTCTTAGATCTAGGTCTCTTTGTTGTTGTTGCTTGATGTTACTTTACTAATTGATTACTATTTTCTTTGCTCTACACATATAAGATTTATTGGTGTGATTATTTGTTCGAATTCAAGACAATTATCGATAATGGTGACAATAATGATATTTTATAAGTGACATTTGAATTATATCCATTATTGACACAAAATTAAACTTTTACAATTGAGATGACATATTTGAAACAAATATTGCTACTCCGTAATGTATTGTAACTATTTTCTTTTTGTTTTGTCTATTAATAATTGACATAGACATTTTTGAACTATTTTGCATTGATGTAACTATTTTTGAGCAAATGTGAATGACTATTGCTTGCTAGTAAATGACCAATTGTTGTATGAGTTGTTGATAACTCTTATTGTGTCTTTTAACCATTTTTAAGTTCATTGAATATCTAATGTATATAGAATGAACATAAAAAGTGGTTTTGTTTTGTTTATAATAGTGACCGAAAGAAGTAGTTGATTATAAAATCAAAGAGAGGTAAGGATGTATAATTGAATGGTATTTTAAGAAAATAATATTCTTTATTTAATTTAAATGATTTGAAAAAAGATATAGTTTTGACTAATAGTATTGAATAACATAATAAGGAGAAATAAATTTAGATATTATGTCGCAAAAGACTTATTTTTTCATGTATATATGTTTTTTTCTTTATAAAATACATTTTACCAAAAATTAAAATAAACTATATAATTAAACCAATGGTTCAACAACAATTAACAATTACCTTTCTTAAAGAAAAACAATTACCTTAAATTGATACCATCGTTGATTCAATGAATGCTACAATTTATTTTATTTTATTTTTTATTAAAATGGGAAATAGAAAATTATTATCAATAACAGTGATAATATTGATATTTTATAAGTGAAATTTGAACCATATCAATTGATGATATAAAGTCAAACTCTTACCAATAAGACGACTGATCTGAAACAAAATATTGCTACTCACGAATGTATTAGTGCAACTATTACCTTCTTTTTCTCTAGATAGACATTTTTGAACTATTTTGCATCAATGTAACTATTTTTTGTCAATGACACTTTATCTTATAAAAACAAATTACATAGATACAAGTTGAGAGGTTGACGACATGTGTGATTTTGCTAATATTCCTATCAGATTTTTGTTTCATAATATTTTTTTCTATCTCGAAAATTGTTTTGTAAATTTTATAATACAAATAGAGCGTATTGTTATGAGTTTTTTTTGTTTTGTTATTCACATGATTTTCTAGGGATGAATAAACAATACCACACTAAAATGATGAACAAAACATTGCCACAATTCCTCTAAAAAAACATGGTCACACGTAAACGACAAAATCACAAAAGAAAAACAGATCTAATTAAAAACCACTCATTTTGACAAAAGAAGGTAAACAAAACTATACAGAGTGGTGATTCAGAATCAAAAATTGTACTGTAATCGATCATTGTGACTTGAAACTAAAAATTTCAAGCCACAAAAATACACAAATATAAAAGTCAATGTGCGTATATAACAATTTCAATAAGAAGTATTAAGATAGATAAAACATTAAGTTCACAATACACCCTAGCATAACATTTATTTATTATTATTATTATTATAAATGTATTACATTAATTTTCTAAAAAGAAATGTATTACATTAATAATTAGGGTTCCAAGGATAACAACCGTCTTCCCCTGGTGATACGACACAGGGTCCTGCTTTCTTTATATACCAATCTAGCACAAATCTATAACGATCTCTACTATATCTGAATGCATCAAAATGATGGAATTCATTATTCCATTTAACAGAGCAAAAGTACAATGTGGTTGCAAAAATATTTACGTTAAAATTCCAATCAAAATGCTCATCAGGTCGAAGATCGTGAAATCCAAGATCATCATCTTTAGATTGGCAACGAAGAGTCAAGTTTAACTTGCCTTCCAAAGAGTTATGAACAGCAATTTGGTGGTCGGTCCTTTCACCAAGGACAATGTGCATTGAAAAAAATGTCAACACACATATCACTAGCAAACTTTGGGTAAATGGAGACATTACACCTTCAATTGTGAATAATTTTCTTGAATATTACAATAATTGTGAAATGTGAAACATATATTTATAGGCCGTTAAGAAAGAAAATAAGAATAGAAATAAGAATAAAAATATGTATTAAGTTTATTAATATATTTTATTAAGAAAGAAAATATGTTTGGTCAAAAAAGAAAGAAAGAAAATATATAAGAAAATTCTAGAAACTTGTTATAAAATATTATTAAGATATAAATGAATATATTATACACTTTCATGTAAAACTTTTTCAATCAATAACATTTTCTTATTAATTTAGAAAAAAAAACATTTTTATTAAAGATATTGTTTTTGTATCTTTTTATAATAAAGTTTATGTATTTTCATTTTTATTTAGAAGATAAAAAAAAGGCTAAAGTGCACTTTTCGCCTCCTAAGTTTCAAAATGTTGCGATTTTGGCCCCCTAATAAAGAAAATGAAAATTTTACCCCTTAATTTTGCAAAGCTGCTGAGAAGACGCCATGCGTCCCAAAATGGGGGACACAATTGCAACTTTTTGTAAAGATAAAGGGTCAAAAGAACTTATTTCCCTAAATATAGAAGGTTAAAAAAACATATTTCCATAAAGTTAGAGGGTCAAAAGAGCATATTTTCCTAAAGATAGAGGTCAAAAATTTCATTTTTTTAAATAGGGGCCAAATCACAACATTTTGAAACTTAGGGGGCGAAAAGTACACTTTAGCAACAAAAAAAAAAGTAAATTTACTTATCGGCATAGGTCATTTTAGACCGAATTGGGTAAACAATATTGGTGTGTTGTTTTCTTTCTCTTCTTTCTTATCTTTGTTGTTTTGATTATGATTTTGGTGTTGCTTCACACTTAGATCTACGTATGTTTGTTGTTGTTGTTGTTGCTTGAGGCTACTTTACTTATTGATTACTACTTCATTTGCTTCACACATCTAAGATTTATTGGTATGATTATTTGTTCGAATTCACAACAATCGACACCCACAATGGGTTGTAGGAGTAAATTGGTAAAATTTGTATCATTGGTTCAAAGTGGGACATTGAGAAGTTCACTAGAATTAATGATTTCGGGTTGTGTAAGGTTAAAATGCAAACGGTTTTGGCACAATAAAAGTGTACGTGGAAGCATTAATGGGTGAAGCGGAGATTGCGGCTACTTTGAAACAAGCAGAGAGGCGTGTGATGATAGACAAGGCAAAGAGTGATATTCTCTTATGTCTCAAAGATAAGGTTTTGAGGGATGTCGCAAGAGAAGTTACCCTGACATCGATGTGGGAAAAGTCGGATTCATTGTACATGACGAAATCTTTGGCTCATATGCAACTGTTGAAACAACAACTATACTCATTCAAGATGCTGGAGTATATACCTATCATAGAGCAATTGACGGAATTCAACAAGATTCTTGATGATTTGGCGAAAATTGAAGTGAATGTGGAAGACGAAGACAAGTCTTTGTTGTTTCTATGTTCATTGCCAAAATCGTTTGAGAATTTTAAGGATACCATCCTTTATGGAAAGGAGGGCACCACTACTTTGGAGGACTTTCAAGCGGCTTTGAGAATCAAGGAATTAACCAAGTTCAAGGACATGAAAGTTGATGAAGGTGGTGAAGGCTTGAATGTTATAAGTGGAAGGAGTGAGCATAAAGAAAAAGGCAAGGGGGATGTTGAGGTTTAAGTCTAAGTCCAAGGCATTTAATAAATCAAATTATCGATGCTTCATTTGTCATAAGCTCGATAACTTCAAGAATGATAATCCTGAAAAGGGGGCAATGGTAGTTCTTATGTTTAAGTTGTAATGGAGTCCTATGAAGATGGTTATGAAAGTGTGGATGCATTAGCGGTCACAAGTTGGGAACCAGAGAAGAGTTGGGTCTTCGACTTAGGGTGCTCTTATCACATATGTCTGAGGAAGGAATATTTTGAGACTTTGGATCTAAAATAAGGTGGCGTTGTTCGACTCAGAAATAACCAAGATTTCAAAGTCCAAGCCACGGGCACAGTTCATCTAAAGATTTTTGATGGTCGTGAATTCCTTCTAAGGGATGTGAGGTATGTTCCTGAGCTTAAGAGAAATTTAATTTCCACAAGCATTTTTGATGGTCTAGGTTATTGCACTAGGATTGAGCATGTGGTTTATAAAATTTTGCATGATGCATTAATTACTGTTAAAGGGCCTAAGATAAATAGTTTATATATTTTAGATGGTTCCGCTATAATTGGTCATGCATTTGTATTTTAAGGTTAAGGCATGTCAGTGAAAGAGGTTTAGTATAACTTGCTAAACAAGGTTTGCTAGGAAAAGATAAATTAGACGATGTTGAATTTTGGGGATCATCGCATACTAGGAAAAGAACATAGAGTGAAGTTTGGAAGTGACATGCATTATTCATCAAGTAAGCCTTTTGAGTATGTGCACTCGGATCTTTGTGGTCCTTCTAATGGAGGTATGGAGTTGGAAACCGACAGACTACTCAACTTTGAAGGTTTCGAGCTTTGGCATATGTTCATATCAAGCAAGATAAGCTTGAGGCTAGAGCTGCGAAATGTGTCTTTATTGGATATCCAGAGGGAGTGAAGGGTTACAAGTTGTGGAAATTGGAATCTAGATGTGGATCAAGAGTCGTGATAAACATGGACGTTGCTTTTGATGAGATCCGTATGGGGATGAAATGCAAAGATCTGGAGACTTTAGAACCAGGAACAAGGGTAGATGAAACTAAGTTTGAGGTGCAGCTTCCAAATGAAGAGAAAAAATATGTGGAGGATCGGACTTCGACATCAGATTAAAGTCGAAGTCAACTTGCTGTGGATCCTAATTATTAGTTAGCTAGAGATAGGGAAAGGATGACCATTGTGACACCTAGAAGATACAGTTATGCTGACTTTGTTTGTTATGCTTTAAAAGTGGCTGAAGAATTGCAAGACTCCGAACAAAAGAGTTTTAAGGAGGCATTTGAGAGAAAAGAGAACAAGTAATGGTTGAAGGCGGTGAATTAAGAAATGGATTCATGGGAGAAGAACTAGACTTGGAAACTTGTTAAACTAACTAAAAACCAAATTAAAGGGTAGTTAGATGCAATTGGACCTTCAAGAAAAAGGAAGGTATTCCGGGTGTTGAATGTCTGAGGTACAAAACAAGACTTGTGGCAAAGGGTTTCACTCATATTCTGAGGATTGACTACAATAAGATCTTCTCACCTGTGGTGAAGCATTGCTCCATAAGGATACTTATGGTTATCGTGAATCAATACAATTTTAAGTTGGAGCAGTTCTTGCATAGTGACCTTGAAGAGACTGTCTACATGGGGCAATAAGAAAGTTTTGTGGAGGACAAGTCTAAGGCGTGTCTTTTACATAAATCTTTGTATGGGTTGAAACAAATCTCAAGGCAATGATATCTTCGGTTTTATGAATTTCTTTTGAAGACCAATTTTGTGAGAAGCGGGTACGGTTCTTGTGTTCACATATTGAAGGATGAGGAGAAAGTCATTCTCTACCTTCTACTATATGTGGATGATATCTTGATGGCAAGTTCTAGCAAGGATGATATCGAAAAGCTCAAGGAAAAATTAAATGGTGAGTTTGAGATGAAGGATCTTGGCCCGACAAAGAGAGTTCTTGGAATTGATATCATGAGGAAAAGTGACAAGGGCAAACTTTTCTTATCTCAATCGAGTTATTTGAAGAAGGTGTTGGTTCATTTTAGAATGTCAAACTCTAAAACTGTTAGCACTCCTTTGGGTCATCACACAAAGTTGTCAATAAAGCAATATCCTCAATCCGAGAGTACTCCCTATGCTAGTGGGGTTGGAAGCATCATGTATGCTATGGTTTGCAATAGACCGAACTTAGCTTATGCGGTTAGTATTGTGAATCGGTTTATGGCAAATCTGGGAATTGTTCATTGGCAAGCTTTGAAGTGGATTTTGAGATATTTGATTGGGTCTTGAAGGGAGGTTTAAAGTACACAAGAACAACTCAAGACAAAGACGCTTTGGAGGGGTATGTAGATGCAAATATGTGAGCAATGTGAACACTAGAAAATCTCTATCGGATTTTGCGTATTGTTATATTGAAAAGAAGACATAGATACAAGTTGAGAGGTTAACGGTATGTGTGGTTTTGCAGATTTTACTTTCAAATTTTTGGTTTTATTTATGTGCATAATATTTCTTTCTATCCTAACACTTGTTTTTTTAAATTTTATAACACAAATAGAGAGTATTGTTATGAGTTGTGTTATTCACATGATGTTTTTTGGATGAATAAACAATGCCGTATTAAATTGATGAACAAAACATTGTCACACTTCCTCTAAAAAAAACATCATCACACTTAAACGACAAAATGACAAAAGAAAAATAGATCTAATTGAAAACCACTTATTTTGATAAAAGAAGGTAAACAAAACTATACACATGGGCAATTTGCGATAAAAAAATTGTATGCGTAGTTGGTCATTATGACTTAAAACTAAAAAATTTCATGCTAAAAAAATATTGAAACACACAAATATAAAAGTCGATATATAAAAAAAGAAATGTTATGAACACTCATTCTTCAATTAGGTAAAACTCATTTGAGTTTCAGTGTGTACTCACATGAATTTCATCTAATAAGAGAATGGATGACTCTGTTTGATAAAAATAGCGGATAGTTGATAGCTTATAACTTATAGCTTATAGCTGATAGCTGACGACTGATGGCTGATAGCTTATAGTTGATGACTGTTGACTGATAGCTGATAAGCTAATTAGCGGTTCAACTAGTTGATAATGGTAAATTTTCATAAAAGGATATTTTTTATTCATAATAATTTTTTTAAGAGTTTATAATACAATCTATACCAATTAATATTTAAGATGTTTAGTCATTTAAATTTATTAATATAACCAATATATGTTTTCTCTAAAAAATTGTTTTAAGTTTATTTTATTCAATTTTTATAATTTATGAATGATTAAAGTATAATTTTTTTTCTATAAACAATGTAAAAGATAATCATCGATAAGATTAAAAAAAAAGTGTTAAAAGAATAAAAAAAAAACAAAAATAAGTAGTCAGTATATACTATATGCCCATAAAAATGGAACTTTTTTCATAAGTTAGAAAATATAAAAAATTGTATGTGTCATTACATGAAATGAAATGGCGTTATTGCACTGCAATATATTCAACGAGTGCTAAAGAGAAGCATGCATACTTGAGATATAAAAAATACGTCGTACAGTGATGTTCTTTTAGTTTTAAAGTATAATAAATTATAAAGGGTAAATATGAATTTTAGTTAAAATAATAAGGGTAAAAAAGGAACAAAAGATAATAAGCTATAAGCTATAAGCTCAAACTCTACTTAGAATAGCGTCTGAAAAATAGCTTATAAGCTACTGAAATAAGCTATAAGTTCGTGGTGAAAAAACATTACCAAACAGAGTTTTTTTGGTCAAACGAACTTATAAGCTATTCGCTATTCGTTATAAACTCATTTTTTAGTCTTACCAAACAGATCCGATGTCTGATAGAGCGATAGAAAGAGTATAACAATTTCAATAAGAAGTTAAGATATATAAAACATTAAGTTTGCAGTACACTCAAGCATAAGACTTATATATTATTATTATTATTATTATTATAAATTTATTACATTCAGAGGAATGCTAGGGTCACAACCATCTATAATAAATGTATTACATTACTATTTCCAAGGATAACAACCGTCTTTCCCCCCTATTGATACCACACAAGGTTCTGCTTTCTTTATATACCAATCTAGCACAAATCTATGGCGATCTCTCTCAGCTTTGAATGCATCAAAATGATGTATTTCATCATTCCATTTAACAGAACAATAGAACAATGTGGTATAAAAAAGACTTATGCCAAAATGCCAACCAAAATGCTCATTAGGATGAAGAAGATGAACTCCAAGATCATCATCCCCAGATTGACAACGAAGAGTCATGTCTAAATTGCCTTCTAAAGTGTTATGAACATTTACTTGATGGACTCCAAAAACATTGTGCATTGAAAAAAATGTCAACACACATAGCACTAGCAAACTTTGGGTAAACAAAGACATAAGACCTTCAATTTTTTTGGATGTGAATAGTTTTATTATATGAAGGTTGGAATAATTTTGAAATGTGAAACATATATTTATTGTGCTGGAAAGAATTCTTATTAATGTTAACTCTATTTTGGTTTGTTGAAAAAAAAAGTTTTGTGGAATGAAAATATAAGGTTTAACATAGTTTAGTTATTTTGGTAAAATTATTCCTAATTTTACTTATATGTGAGTTAATTAAATAGGGTTATTTTGATAATTTAGTTATTTTCTTAAGTATATAATTGATTGATTTAGAATATAATAATGCATGATGGCATAAAGTGTTGACTAAAGATATTAAAAAATAAATAATTTAAAGAAATTAATTCAAAAAAATTATTTGATACTATATATTTTCATTTATTTGATTTCAAAAAGTTGTAGTTTAACTAAAAATATTGAATAAAGTTTAAATTAATTAATGTATGTGATATAGTATTTAATTAAATGTTCTATTTTATATAGTATAAAAATTAATTTTGTAAAAAAAAGTATAAAAATTAAATAAAAAATAATTCAATAAGAGAATTAAATAAAAAATTCAAAGAGAGTATTAAATGTTAGGCCAAATGCCTCTTTTGATCTTGTAAGTTTGACAAAAATATCAGATTAGTCCTTTAACTTTTTTAAGTTTCAAATAAATATTTTAAGTTGTTAATTTAATGTATCGTTGCCTTTTTAAAGACTTATTCAAAACTTAGAAAACTTCAAATAGGTGCATTAAATTAACAAGATAAATGACCTATTTGAAACTTAAAAAAACTTACAGGACTTATTTAAACGTAAAAAAACTTAAAGGACTAATCCAGTATTTTTGTGAAATTTAAAGAAAAAAAAAGAAAGATATTTAGCCTAAATATTATTATAAAACTTAGATATTTTAATACACTTTAAAAATGACTAATACAATTATGCAACAATTTCATGCAACATGGTTTTCGTTCTAGCATTTCTTCCATAAGCATTTTAACTTATAGCTTGGACAAAACTATCACCGTTTGTTGGAAATTTTCTTCTTCCTCTCGTGTTTAAATGATTGAGAGCAAATAAAAAGGTATCCTAAAAAAGCAATTTGTATAGTTAATAGAGTTAACCATAGTTTAGTTAGACCATCAATCACTACTAAAAAAAACAAAAGTTAGTGAGGGATATTTAGTGAAGGAAAACGTGAAATCCCTCTCTAATTCCATCACTAAATTTTGCGACCAAAGAATTTATGAGGAATTTTATTTTTTCCGTCACTAATTTTCCTTACTAATTTTGCTTTTTCTAGTAGTGAATATTAGAATATAACCTCACTTTTACCACTTTATTCCCTCTTGTAATGCAACTCGTATTGTTGATGAAATAAAATAAGTTATCTTTGCCTCAAAAATAAAATAAAATGAATTAGTACAATATCTCTAAGATATGTTAGTTAGTTAGATTTTATTTTGTGTGCTTTGATTAAAACTTGCTTCAATCTTATAAGGGATTTTTTTGGATTGTGATTATTTCTCTTAACAATTATCTTAATTGTGATACCTTCCTTCCTTCTCTCACCATATTGACATATTTCATCTTTATTTGTTTCTTTAGTTGTTTTCATTTTTAATCTTCCGTTTTATCTTTCTTAATTCCCGTTAATTTTCCCTTTAACTAATTTCTCACTTTGATTCACGATTTTCTTTCCATCTTATTACCGGAGTAGTATTAGAATCTAATATATTGTTTAGTAAAACAATATTCAGGGGACAATAGTCATTTTGGTCCCTAAATATGTAATGAATAGTCACAACAATCCCTCAATGTATCCATAATTTTAAAATAGTTCTTAATAGTGCACTCTGTTAGTCAAAATAGTCTCAGAAGCAAAAATAATTTCTCAATACTCACGATAACTCTTTTTATATAGGGACTGAAATGACAATAAATAAGTACTTATAAAAACCGATATGACAATAAGTAAGTATATTGAATGATTGATATGACAACATTAATGAAACATTTTAATATCATGGACTATTTTGACTAACAAAGTGCACAATCAATGACTATTTTGAGGTTTTGATACATTAATGGACTATTGTAATTACTCGTTACACATTCAGGGACTAAAATGACTATTACCCCAATATATATAGATAGAATTAGAATAAAATAGTATGGATTCAACCCCAATACCCAATATTATTGTGTTGGAGAATTTTTGGTAGTGTTTATCAATTCGTTTATAGAAAGAAAAAAAAAGAATAAAATATTGTGCTGGAAAAAGGGAATTAGAATAAAATAGTGGATGTTATATTAAATATGTAAATGATACTTATTTCAGAATTCTTTTTCTTTGACTTGAGAAATCAGAGCTTGTTGAAGTGGGATCACATCACTTTTAGTGGAGGAAGCACCATCAGAAACAATAAGTGGAACGATCAGAAGAGCCATAGTGAAAGTTTACATCAAGTACATTACAAGTGGATAAGATTTTGTACAAGTCTCATAGAAGGTGATGTCAACAATGATTTATATATTCTTAAAAAAAAAAAGAAGATTTATATACAATTGAAGATAAAAAGTCTCAATTGTTTTTAGATTTATGGAAGATTTTATCTTTACCTAGAGTTGAGTCATAAAAAAAACAAGGATAAATTGCATTTTTGGTCCCTTAACTATTTAGGTAGTGTCGCTTTGATCCCTTAATTAAAATTCGATTTATTTTGGTTCCTTAACTTCTCTCCGTTACACATTTTGGTCTTTTTCGTTAGTTTTAATCCAAAAACGTTAGGTTTTCTTCATTTTCTTCTGAAATTTTTCTGGGATTCTTGTTGTTGGAGGTTGATGGAGATGATATGAAGACGAAAAAAAGAGAAGAAGATGAAGAATACCTAACGTTTTTGAATTAAAACTAACGAAAAAGACCAAAATGTGTAACGGATAGAAGTTAAGGGATCAAAATAAATCAAATTTTAATTACGGGACCAAAGTGATACTACCTAAATAATTAAGGGACCAAAAATGCAATTTAGCTAAAAAACAAAGACAGAGGAATAGATAGAGATCATGATAACATTTATTACTAAATATTAATCAAGCTCCAGTGGTAGACTAATAAGTATACCTTTGATATTACGATGAATTTACAAAAGCTAAAGTGTAGCTTTTATAAAATTATTGTTGGTCACCATGATTTCAACATAAATGTCGTTGGTGTAGATTCTTGGCTTTTGGTATCATAACAAGTGGTAAATGATTTTTGGGCACAATAAAAAACCAAAACATATTGTATTAAGAGAGGTATTAGTTTGCTTCCATTTGGTTTGATTTTTAGTAGGTATATCCTACACTCACTTGATCAAGTGGTCTTCAGGGCCATGACCTTGAAGACCACAATCAGAGTCTAAGGAGAAACCGTTGGAAGCCATGAGAAATGACAGGCGCATGCATTGTTCGAACAGGGTGTTGTGGAAAGGGTTGCCAGATGGTAGGTTTCCTCGAAAAACAGAGAAAAACATATATGTCCAAAGGTTGGCCGCACGTATCATATGGAGACACGTGAGGCTGGAAACCAGACTAGGTTTCCAAAGCAGCAGTTGAGAAGGACAGGCAGAGCTGATGGTAGTGAGATACAAGTGATAAGACAAATATTATTTACATAATACTAATAGAAGTGAAAGCAGTAATGTACAATATTTGCTGTATTTTCACGAAATTGCATTATTGTTATGGTTTCAACCAGCTTATACTACATTTATAAGCTTATAATTGCAAGACAATTTTATGTACAATAACAATATGGCTTTTGGTGATGTCAAGTATATACAAGTTCAAAGCTGCATGCCTATATATCATCACAAAAATTTAGTAGAAATGAAATCTGCAATTGCCAAGCTTGATGTTAAACCAGGTGACTCAATTCCAAAAAGATTAACAAGACCAGGTACACCATGAATGTCCTCTCCCTGCATAATTGAAATTGCAGTTAGGTCAAAGTTTCAAATTTATAGTTAAAATGTAAAGAAATGCTACTACACCCTTCACTCACATTGGAAACTCACACTAATGAGTTGTTTGGATTCACATAAAGAGGAAAGTAATCATGCACGTCTTAATCTCGAGTGTTGGCAATACAACTTTTCCTTATACTATACTGATACGGTTTAAATAAGTTTTACTCCCTATAATCATCTCAAATTTTGTTTATGTCACAGCTAGAGGTGGAGAGAATACATCATGAAAGAGATCATTAGATTTTGATGATAAAAGAAAATTATGCCATATGTTTGATAGGAACTGGGGAGCAAGGGTCAAACTCTACATAAGTTGGAGCCTGTTTGGATTGAAAAATTGAGCTTATCTACTGACAAGCATGTGCAGTCTGTTTGAAAGAGCTTATGGAAATAGCTTATGACATGTCCATAAGTTGTTTTCAGGTTATTTTCATAACCTCTTATAGGATAGCTTATGAAACCAGCTTATAACTTATATGAAAACAGTTTGACTTTATTTTATCTTTTATTGTGGAAATAGTTTATAGATAAGCACTTATATAATGTGTTCATGCTATAAGCGCCGACTTAAACTGTTTATCCAAACAGGGCTTTGTCCATAGACGCAACCTTAGGAGCTTAAGCCGATATGTGAAGACACGTGAATGGTTTAGGACAGCAATGCAAATCAATTTCTTTTGTAACAAAATTGTACAAAACAAACTTTAGTTTATAAAAACAGAACATAAAGCAGCATACCAACAATTAAATGACCGCAAGCTATGAAGCACGGATACTCCTTGGATTAGCCGTGTCCCGGTGTCGGACACGACACCGACACATATACATGGAATTATGTGATTTTCTCAAATTATTAGTGGTGTCGACGTGTCAGTGTCCGTGTCGTGTCCGGTGTCCATGTCCGTATCCGTGCTTCATAGATCTGAAGTCCAAATAGGAATTGGTGCATAAATTAAATGAAACAAATGTAGCATTGAAATCTAACATCTTCCACAACTGTCAAAAGAAAAGCTAGAACTGTATTGAGAGAGTGAGAGAAATAACCTGTATTACAAAATCAACAGGTGACTGAGAGGGTCCCGAAAGTTTCGGTCGTATCCCTGAATATCCTGGTTCCAAAGATCCATCCTTTAGATTTGGATAGTACTTTCTTATCTCTGGATAAAACTTCTCAGCACGATTTGCTTGTACTGAGTAGTCAAACCTAGCATACAAGATAAAATATGAACAAACGATTTTCAGAATCAGTTGTTTTCTTTTAGAAATAACAAATTATTCAAATCATAATCTAGATGAAATATCTCTAGTAATTGGCTTAAATTTTAAGATGATATCACAATATTTTAGTTAGTTGAATATGTGAGAATTGCTGAAGCCTTACTTACAAGGACTACTTCGGCCATGTCTCTAGTCAATGCAGATCGGCTGATATAAAATGTAAGACAAACTCCAATACCGTCTTGGAATTTGAACTAGGACTAAGTCAACTCGAAAAAATAGTTCAATGGGTGAGGATTGCCCAAGCCTCTTACAATGACTGCTTTATAGAGCAATATCATTTTGAAACATTGACACAAAATCTGCATAACAAATCCATGCAGCAGACTAGTTTACCAAGGTGGCAGTGTCTATTCTTATAACTTGTTAATAAAGAGCATATACTACCCTTACCTATGAAGCAAGGACACTCCTTGGATTAGACGTGTCCCGGTGTCGGACATGTGTCGTGTCCGACACCGACACAACACCGACACATATAATTACACTGAATTATGTGATTTTCTCGAATTGACACAACACCGACACATATAATTACACTGAATTATGTGATTTTCTCGAATTATTAGCGGTGTCGGCGTGTCCGTGTCGTGTCCGTATCCATGCTTCATAGACCCTTAAGAATGCTAAGAAACAAGAAATTGATTTCACTATAGATTCAACCGGCTAACAGAAAGAACAAAGATAAGATCCGTTGAACCATGACATGGTGAAAGTGTGTACCACAGTCCTACAAGAATGTAGTAAAATGGTATTATATAACACAAACACTTCAAATTGAAGACGTGTCCGTGTCTAACACATGCCAGTGTCTGACACCACACCGACACATGTGGTTACAGTCAAATATTTCACTTTCTAAATTATTACTGGTGTGGACATGTTAATGTCAGTATTGAGTCCAGTATCTGTGTATGTGACCATGCTTGTGATAGTGGTAGGGTGAAAATGGCTTCAGGTGTCATAATCATAAGGCATGCTTGAACATCAACGATAAAAAATGAAATGCAAACCAAGGAGTTTAACTATTTCAAGCATGCCCAAATGTTGCTACGAATTATATGAAGCAGGTGAGACATGGCATATAACCAGATACTAAAAAAATTCAAAAGCATGCAAATGAAGAGGTATAAGAAATTACTTATTTTGAAAGCTTGAGATATCATCAACACCATCGATCCATTCGACATCCGGACCAAACTTGACCTGACCATTCAAGTCTAAAGTAACATGCACTCCAAGGCCACCGTCCTCCGGTATAGGATATATCAAATGTCTAAACGGGGAGGCTTTAGTATTCAACAACGTGAAGTAGCAACCACGCGCATAATAGGCAGGAGGAATAACTTTGTTTTCTAGGCCGGCAAATCTTTTTGCAAGGGCAAGGGCACTTAGGCCTGCAGAGTTTACTACAAGTTTAGGAATAAGCATTAGTTCTGGTTGCAAACTTGATGTTCCATTCCATTCTTTAAGACTCTTTGTTTCTGATACATGGAGACAAATCTCATTTCCTTCTATATGGCCACCGATGACAGTGGAATTGTATGTGAACGTTGCTCCGTGATTTTCAGCTTCCCCCTGAACCAACATTGGGTTTATATTCCTGTCAATATGCAACTTTAACTCCACATAACCACAATGGTTGGTTAAAAATTGGTTGCAGAAAAAAAAAATCAAATTTGAAGGTGTGTTTGGTGTCTGACACGTGCTGGTGTTAGACACTAATACATGTGATTACATTCAAATTATGGTTGGTGTCAACATGTTCCATGTGCGTGTTTGTGTCAGTGCTTCATATAATATGTTAGTCCTTTTTTACAGGACAAGGATCTGATGCAGTAAACAAAAGACGTAGTTGCACACAGTTTTCGATCTCGCCCGTTTAATCTAATATCATGTGGTATAGATTACACAATAACAATAAGTTTAAAAAGATCTCAACCATTAATTTGAAATCGAGCTGTTGAGATTGAAACTGTGTGATGCAGTTACAACACCGAATCCAAATCCATTTTTACAACATGGTAATAGAAGCTAGATATGCATACCACTAAAGAAAGCATTAAAGAATGAGAATCAACAATTCCTGATAGAGGTGATAGGATTGCTTTCACGCATTGCAATTCAGGTTCCATTTTCATGGCATCAACACCATCCATCATCTTTAAACCGTCAACTCCATTCTGAATACCGTGATTTAAAATAGCATTAAGCTTTGGAATCTCTGAGGATCGAGTAGCTACTATAAGCTTACCGGTTTGTTCATGTGGAATATCATGCTTTGAGCAATACTCGTATAACATTTCTCTTCCTTTTACACAAAAAATCGCCTGCAAAAGCAGACTGAATTACATTCTAAACAAAAAAGAGGGAAAAAGTTACAGTCATATTTTGGTTAATAGCTACAGTCGTAACGCCGAGGTTTTTGATGTGTATGCGACTACATCACGATTCACGACTATAATAATTGGTGCATCGGCCACAATTTTATGCAATATCAGTGATCACAAAAAACATAACTGTGGCTACAAAAGAAAATTTAAAACCTTGGAAAAGTCCTAAACCAAGGTACCATACATCAACAGTTCAGTTCTGAAATGTAAAGAAAGCATGGAATATAACCATGTTTGCTACAATATAACTTAATTGGCCAAACTACACCAATTGCCCAAGTGTTCAATGGTGCATTCACCTCAACTTCCAATGCTTAATAAAATCTCCTAACACATTGCTCCCTAATTTTCAATGATCATTCCTTTTTGGGTTAATTAATGAAGCAACCTCTTAAAATTTAGATTGGGCCTAACCTATGAAGCACATACTCAGGCAAGGACACAACACAGACACGGACACATAGACACACATAATAATTTGAGAAAATGACATAATTCAATGTAATCATATGTGTCAGTGTCGGACACGCATAACTCGAGGAGTATATGTGTTTCATAGGGTCTACAATTCCAATAATCAATTTCATTTTCTCACAAACAAACATGATATATCAAGATTTAACAACAATCAAAACATAAAAACAAGAACTTTCTTTAATGGGGTTACATAAAAATCAAAACTTTAACAACAAGATGAAGAAACACACCAACCTTAAGAGAATGCTGAGGATAATAAATTCCAGCATGAACAACTTCACTGTTTCTTGAACTAGTACCAGTACCAAAACTAGATGCTGATTCAATCACAATTACCTCTCTACCCTTCAATGCCAATGCTCTTGCCACTGCTATCCCAATCACACCAGCTCCTATCACTATACAGTCCACTTTCTCTCTTGGGACACTGTACGAGGTTGTTGTCTGTTTTGTGTCATTTTGGGTATTGCTGATGCTAATGTTTCTGACCCAATTGTTGAAGAGGTTGTTCCATTTCATATGAACATGATCAAATCTTGTTTGAATTGTTTTCTTCAACATTTTAACTTACCCAGTTGTTTGTTGATAGAGAATTATGATGAATTGGATTTCACCCTTTTACCTAAACCAGTTTTATTACCATGTAAGACATTTTGCCAAAATGACGTGAATTAAAAAAAGTTATATCTGTATTAAAGTTGTTTGTAATCACATTATTTTTACAATTTTATCATTTAATAGATAGGGTTTGTTTATATTTTCAATATGTTATTTATTGCTAATGTAAAAAAAAAAGGTATAATAAATAGAAGTATGTATGTAAAGAAATAAAGATACCTTAGTTGAAGCTGAATTGATTAGATTTATTGAATTTGAATCATGATTTACAATTATTTTTATTAAATTTTATTTATTTCTTGAGTAAGCTTCAAATTAATAAGATCCCTTTTCCTTAAAAACAAGAGAGTGAAGGAAAAATTTATAAATTTTTGTTGAAAACTTCTTTTTACAAAATTTGTAGAGTGTGTTTGTTTCGATGAAAAAACTACATTTTTGGAAATGATATTCACATTTAGATTAGTCTGATGGAGTTAGTTTGAAACATGAAAATGTGCTCTCCCGAGGTCTCAGATTTGATGAGTTAGTTTGGTTTCTTTTAAAAAAAGTTATATGAATAAAAATTTCCTCTACATCTAAGTTGTGTCACTGGGTTCATAATTTGGAAAACATGACTTACATCAGTAAAACATGACATTTGTTTACCCATTTCAATTTTTAATTATAAGCATGTGCGTTTAATTTTTTCAAAATGCAACCTATGAATTTTTTTAATTTAAAGTGTGAAATTTCCAAAATGAGAGGTGAAAACTAACTATAACGTGTGGAAGGAGATAATTAATTCTTCCCTTAAAAAATTTATCAATATTGATTGTGTTAATAGAAAATTAAAGACGAACCACTCAACAAGCTATTACATACATGGTATAGTCTGTCTTTGGTTCTGATATTATATTTTTTAACTGAACATATGAATATCCTCTAAAAAAACGAACATAATAATATATTGTTTGTTTCCTATAATTGATTAGTTTTTTTTTTTTTTTAAATTAGACTATATGAACAATGGAAATAGTTCTGCACAATTGTCGTAAAAGTTTTGTATATAGTTATAACTTCTTCAAAAAGCTCCTCATTTGCATGTTTTCTTCACAAAAAATAAGCTGATTTTTTAATCAAGAGCTTTTCATAAATTAAGTTAGGTCAAACATTCCCTCAAAAAAAAAAAGTTAGGTCAAACACAAATGCATCCATTGTATATCTGCCATTGAGCCAAATGAGTTAATGCATGTAAAGAAGATGCATGAGCTGAGTGAAAGATGAACTATGATTTATCTTACGTTGCTTTTGAATTATATGGTCTTGTTCCTATTTTAAATGGGAGATAACACTTTTTCAATTAATAATTTAAAAATTAAAGTAAAAGGGACAAAATTTTAAATATAACAATTTAAATGAAGATGTTGTCGTCATGCAAAATTTGATAATCAGTCGAGTGAATGTGTGATCAGTCAAGGTTATGATAACTTGGTTTATTTATAAGTTATTCGATTGATAAGATGGTATGTAGGGTGATTTTGTATTTAAGACAATGAGCCCATTTTTATATCAAGTGCTTACCCTGAGAAAGAATCTTTATTTCTCATGTGCAGGTTCTTAAACCGCTTCAAAGAGCGTTTAGTGTTGAAGAATGAACTATTACCTAAGAAGACATAAAAATAAAGTAAAGAAAAATGATAAAAAAAAATAAATATATAAGAAAGTGGTTGTATAGCTTTTGGACTTGGTCAAATTTATGTTGCAGCCTCTTAGAGTACCATTTAACATGACATTGTCCCTAATAAGACCTAATAAATAGCCTCCAAGACCATTTAGACTTAGTAACCATGCTTAATCGTCAGTCAATAGTCGATTCAGCTATCATCTTATTCAACATTAGTTGTCAGCATATTATTCAACAATAGTCGTTAGTCGATTCAGCATTAGATGTCATCTGATTCAACATCAATTGATTCCATTATCAGCTGACTAAGATGCAAATGATAGCCAAAATCATTTCCCTTCAGTTAAGTGGAAAATATGTGATTCAACTACTTAATTTTTGTTGTGTCAACATAAAGATAACATTGAAAGTGAAAAAGTCACTCTAAAATCGTCTATATATAGGTATAGATAGAATAGATATATTAATGATAAATTATTAAGGATTATTTCTTTACAAGTACATGATATAGGCCCTCTTTAGATAAATATTTTATTTACATATCACTCTATCCGTTTCTGTTTCTTTTTAATTGTCTTTTAAAAATTCTAAACTCAAATTAAGAAAGTGAATTTTTGCAGTTTTTTTCTATTATACCCTATGTTAATCCTCATTAAATTTCTATTTTTTGCACACCCTCTCTGTTTCCAATAAATTAGATGTGTTATTTTTCTCTCATAACAAATAATTGTTGTTTACTCTCAATCTCTTCAGCAAATTCATGAAGTATTTTATTTTTATTTTTCCTCAAAATTATTCTTCCATTTTGCACTTGAAATTTTTAACAATGTTTCTCAACTTATTTATAGAATTTCAACTCTTAATGAAGTCATTATTATAGGTAACAAATTTTTGTTTCAAGGAAGTTTAAACTTGTAGATAACAAAAAAGAAACTTTATTTTTAAAAAATAAACATTAATTTTTCAAATAGATAGTATTAATAAGTCTTATTGAAAAGCAGTAAGTATAATTAATTCAGTATTAATAAGTCTTACTGAAAAGCAATAAGGAGAATTAATTCAGAAAGAGTATAGTTGACAAAATTGTATTTTTAATCTATCAAAATGTCACTTAAATTGAAACATAATACTTGTGAATTCCAAATCAACAATCAATTTAATCAAATCTTTGTCTTCCATAAACAACAACAAACATCTTCATTAGCTGCCTCTCACTCAAAACATTCACACCTTTTTCATTCATTTCTTTCCTTCTAACCAACCAAACACATGGTATTATTGTTCTTCCTCCTCTTTACATTTCCATGTGTTTCGATTTTCAAAACAGAAAAAATGACCCTTTTTTTGTTTTTTTTGTTTTTCAGCTTAATGCAGACAGTGGTAATGATAAAACAATGACTAAGAAGTACACAGTTGAATCCCCTAAAATATTATATGACGAATTTCGAGAGAAAAATATCTCCCATCTCTAGAGGGAGGACATAACAATGAAATGTTGGTCTTTGAGTATACTTTACTATTGTTGTTGTCTACTACAGCACAACTGCAATAATAAAAATTAAATAACTTTATTTATCCATATTGATATGTTTTGAGAAAAAAGAAACTATCATGTCTAACTAGAGTTTTTTTTTTCTCGATCATTGCAATTCCAGCTACAAAGAAAATGTATACCATAATATATAATCACCAATTCGAATTTATCAATATCTTGTTAAAATATCTTAATGTTCACAATGTGTGCTTTATATCATGAAGGAAATCTTAATATTTTTTCCGCATTTTATCTTGTTGTACCACTTCATCCCACTTTATAGTACAAAATATATCATACACATTCGTTGTATATCTGATTATAAGAGATAACCAATATTAATCAATATAAAGACTCAAAGAAGTAAAGAGACAAAAATTACACATACCAGAGGGACATAATATATTGCAATTTAGCATAGAAAATAACTTGTTAAAAGTGAAGAATTTACAATAAATATTTTATTTAAGGGCTCATATTTGCCGACACTATGCAGTTTAGTAGCATAAGTCCAAGTCTCATGCAAGTATTAATGACAAAGGTGTTGCAACATGATCTTTTCACATGAAGATATAATGCATGTATTAACTCTTGTATTTCCCCTTTTGTTACTTGCATACAACATTCTTTGTCTAGACATAACTTGAAAAAGTCTCCTACAACCGTTTTCACATTATTTTAAAAAATAAGCAAATATCTCAAAATAAGATATACAAAAGCAACAAAGTTAGTAGTACATGCAAAAAAAGATGTTTTAACAAAAAAAAATGTCAAAAAAAAAATGAAATGGAGGACCGAAATTGAGAAAAAAGATAAATAAGGGGACAGAAAAATCCATTTTTAAAATAGGAGGATCAAAACTTCGTATATTTTTTAAAATTGTGGGATCAAAAGTACATTTAAACAAACATAATAACATCTGAATAAACGCATTACATTTAGCCAAAATATATATTTTACAAAAAAAATATTATTCATAATTACACACGTCAACACAATAAAAAAGCAGACAAATGAGTGTCTGTTTAAACGCTAGTATAAATAGTGCACATAGTATTACTCATATGTCGTATAAAAACTGAAGGAGTATTACTCATCTTGTCTTCTCTTTTCACTTGTTATCATATGTCTATTAACACAATTCTATCATTAGACAAGACCATTAGGCCCAGTTAAATAAAAAAGAAGATAATAAAAACTAGCTAATAAATAGACGGATGAAAGAAATAATGGAGAATGAGAAAATGAAAGATTGAATTAAATTGAATTAGAATAATTAATTTTCTTAGATAAAAATTAGTTTTAATTTTTTTGAGCAAAAAAATTAGTTTTAATTATTTGCTGAGAGATAGGAATGTAATTTTACCTGTACAAAAAAATATATATAATTTCAAGATTTTCATTATCCCTTCAAAAACAAATTGTTCTAACTAATGTTAACCCCTCTTGCATGAAGTTGAAAAACCTAAGAGAACAAAATTTTACGATTAAGTTGAAACATTAACATGGTAACAAAGTATTAAATCGAAACATAGTTTTTGTTCCAAATCTCTGTCTTCTCCAAACAACAACAACACATGTTCCATACTTCTCAACAAACCACATCAACATCTAATCCTCTAAACATGGTATAGTTGTTCTTCTTTTTCACTTGTTGTTCTTCTTGTTTCGATGTTCACAAAAAAAAAGATAGTTTTTTGTTTTTTTTAATGTTTTTTAGGATAAAACCAGTGGTGACAATAACAAAAAAACAATGACTAATAGATACAATGTTGAACACAAAAATCCAAATTTACCAAACTCTTGTGATATTCTTAATGTTTGTTACATCGTTAAGGAAATCCCGACATTTGAACTTACAAATCAAATCATAAAAACTATTTGCATTTTTGTTACAGGAGGAACATCAATGTATATCAATGTATTTTTCTTATGAACACCATCCTCGCCACCTCTTTTATAATAATAAAAACCTCGTATCATAAACTTATATGACACAAATGATAGATACCCGAATCTCTTAACTATTTGGTCCATAATTTTACACTAGCACTGCAAGATACATTAGTTTTTTTTAAATAAAAAAAAATCATATGTGCCCACTGTTAATTTTGATAACATAATAGTAGTAGATAATTAGTTAGACATAATATACTATATATAGATGTTAAAATATTCATAAATAAATAAATTATATGATACAAATATATCATAATTTTAGCATCATAATATTTCTTAAAAAAAAAAAAAAAGCATCATAATATAATGTGTGTCTAACATGTGGAATGAGTTTGCTAGTACTAACATGTGTAAGGTTTGACTTTTCAATAGTTTCTTTAATATCCTCACTTGTGCTACTTCATGAATTTCCTCTTCTAATGTGTAACCACAAGTGATCCTTCTCCTTTCTCATCAGAAAACTTTCCATTTAAAGGCAAAATAGAATTTTAGACAATTAAATATCATTAAACATATTTAAATTCTTTAGCATCGATTATGTGTATATATACATGTGCTCATTTTCTCTCAATTTCAATCATCCCAACATTTTCCCTCTGATAATTGATAATATTGTGCAAGTTGAGAGCAAGAACGACAATGAAGTTAGGAAGCACTCTTCTACTAATGGTGGGGGCTTTGTTTGTTCACTTCACCCTCACCTACGAATATGGTATGCTAGTTATATATCACTATCTATGATTATTAAAATATTTTTTTAATAGTAGTACTATGATATAGGAGCAGTAGTATATTCTAATTTTTAAGAGATTTGATATCATATTTCTAATTGTTTGTAGATGATGGATTGAAATATTGTCTTAAAGAGATTACAAGAGATGGAAATTGTCCTCCAAATGACGGACCAGTTGAATGTAGTGCCGAATTCATCTATGCACTAGGATCAACGAGTAGGGCTGGAGATTGTGAATGTCAAGAACTTCCGGAAAATAAGCGTAGCTGCTCATGTTGTGTCAATTGTAATATCGAAGCCAACTTATTAAGCGACACTTTGCATATACACCAAATCGATGGTACACCTGATAGATGTAGCAATTAACGAACACTTATATCTGAATACCCCATATTTCAACCACACATTTAATATTTTTTTCTCTCTATTTCTCTTAGTATTACATCACTATTTTATCATATCTATCATGTGTAAATAAGTGGTTTGGGTGTCTAGGAATAATATTCCTCAATTAATTATTAATGAAATTTGATAGTACCTTATTTTGTTTTCTGCTGAGTAATAATACCTCAATATTCTAATATATGAGTTGTTATGTTTAAGGCCTCTGTTTTAAATTTTTATATTCAAGTACTTTGTTATTTAATTTTATTTTTTTCGACATTTGGATCAAATAATATGGAATTCTAGAGTGATCTTGTAAAAAAAATGAATTCTAGAAAGGAAGGGGAAACATACCTATCCGATATAATCTACTCACCCCGTTTCTTATTAGAGTGATTATGAAGTCTAATTAAAATATCCCTCCGATAGTAATTACTCATCCGGTGTGTCTCTTTGGATCCGGATGACGAGACATATTTTTGAGCTTATAAATTTGTATAACTAAAAAGATTATTTTTCGTACCCATCATTTTCTCACGAGTTTATTACTTGTTTTTTTGTAGTTTATTGCGTGTTTTGATAAACTAATTTAAATAGCTAGTAGCTAAAAACTTTTTTCTCAATATGTATCATCACAAACAAAATAAAATAACAATATAGCTTTTGTTGATGTCTAAGTATGTACAAGTTTCAAGCTGCATGGCTATGAATGAGCACTAAAATTTAGTAGAAACAACATCTATAATTGCAAAGCTGGATGATAATCCCGGTAAAGATTAATAAGACCAAAGACCGTTATAATGTCCTCAGATATATTAAGATCTTCCATCAACATCTATGAACCATTTCTTTTGTAGCAAGATATGGACCTTTCCTTTCACTAATGTTAGCTTCATTTCTCATATAATGTGTAGACCCCACATCCTTAGATTTGTGTAGAACATGCATGCTGATGTGTCTCTAGTTGAACCGATTTGTCTTTCCTTGCTTGATATACCTATGCCAACATCATGTTCAAAGATTGTTGAACCTACAACACAGACACAAACGCGAAACATGACACAGACCGACACTCTGATATCAATGTCGGACACCGACGCGTATCTAACACCGGGACACACCTACTCCAAAGAGTGTTCGTGCTTCATACACATCACCAAGAAAAGCTCCCTCAATCTCTTTGTCTTGCATACCTTCCACCTCCAACTACTTATCCATATAGGTTACACCTCTTGTCCTGTAACGGTTGCTCTCCATAGGTCTTGTTTTGACTTTCTTGGTACTCGTAGCCACATTGTCGGCCACATCCATGGAAACCCTAGCAGAGTTGTTTTCCATACTCTTTGTTTTTCTAGATTTTTCAAATTTAGTTAGAATCCTAAAACCGTGATTCCATGTAGGATAGTTCCAGTAAAATGAGCTAATCTTTCAATTATGGCAAGCAAATTGATCATGTAACCAACTGGGTTGAAGATGAGGTTTAAAAAATATATAAAAATATAGCTAAAAACAAGGATTTCGAGTGACACTTATGTAGAAACCAAATTACCTATAGTATAGGTTGCACGTTTATAGCTTTGGCACTACGTCGCACCTGTCTTTTATAAAAATGAGGCACTCTGATTATATTTCTTGCTTATTTACCGGTTGTAATTTATGATATGTATCATTCTTGTGATTTTAATTGCCTAGTAATTATGTGGATGTTGAAGATAATATTTATGACATTCACATTGATGGTAATTGATTATATCGAATATAGTAGTAATGTTATTATTTTTTCCTAATACAAAAAAAGCTGGAAATGCTAACATGTGATACCAAATATGAAAATTATGTGTTAGAAACTATGATAATTTATTTCTCAAAATTTTAAAAATTACTTTTTCTTAATAGATGCATACTTGTTGTAGAATCCGTAACATGTGCCCCACATGTTAACAAGACCTATATAAAATTTATGGTAAGGATGGTCCCCAGTCAAAAGTAAGAAAGACATTTGGGTTCAAGGAACATTTACAAAGGTATATTTACATTACTTACAAATGTATCTACATTTACCTCTCTTCAAAGGCATTGGTGAGGCTAAAATCTCGGACCTCTCGAGTTCAAGACTTGTTATTTTACCACTCCTTTATGTTCCTACTCATCTTATATGAGGGAATTCGATGTGAAAACCTATATAAATGATTTTGTAGAATACATGTGTAGTTCTCTTCATTCTTTTGAGTTTTCAAACAGACTTGCAAATTTTTACACTTAGTATACGACATTTCAATGCCAACATTTTCGGCAAACTTTCAAGAATTAAATTTAAATCCAATTACATCATGATGATACCACATATATTTAGGGAGAATGTAATGTAATGTAGATGAACTTAAAACTAAATAAAATTGTGTATTTTTTAATTGATTTTGTGTAATTGTGTCACTTTATTCGAATTTATTTATTCAATACACAATTTTTATTTGAATTCATGTTGAGTTTATTTAATCTTTATTCGAATTTATTTATACGCAATTTTTATTCTAATTCACTCTGAGTTTATTTAGTCTTTATTCGAATTTATTTATTCAATACACAATTTTTATTCGAATTCACGTTGGGTTTATTTAGTCTTTATTCGAATTTATTTATTCACTTTATTCGATTTATTTATTCAATATGCAATTTTTATTCAAATTCACGCTAGGTTTAATTAGTCTTTATTCGAACTTATTTATTTAATACGCAACTTTTATTCGAATTTATTTATTCAATACGCAATCATAAAATAAATGCAAATATAAACTATAAACAAAAATAATAGACTTAATCTCATTTTATTAATATAATGGATACATTTACAATGAGGTAAAACTAAATATGGGGTAACACAAGAAAATCAACCTCCATGGGGTAACACAAGAAAATCAACCTCTCGAAATCATCAAAGATGCCTCTTTCTATGAAAGGTCAAGGATGAAAAAACAACATTGTTGTTGTAGAATGGAGAGGAGGAGAGTGAGGAGGAGAAAATGTGAGAAATGGTGATGGTTGGAATGATATTTATAGGGGGTTTAGGGCAACATAGGTTCTAAATACACTTAATGAGATCAAAAAACGTGTAAAAACTTTAAAAAAAACGTTAAAATCAATTAAGAAAAGTCAAGAACCGTCCAAAAAAATGTGTTATTGGTGCATGAACCACTGACCATCCTACGTGAGTTAACTCACGCCACCGATCAAAGGTATGTGAGTTAACTCACGTTGCATGCATGAGAGCATGAGTTAACTCACGTAGGAACATTTTAAGAATTTCATTGGCAATAAGCAAATTGTGTTAGCTAAAGAGCAGAATTCATGCACATGAGCTAAATCTTTCACAAGGCCCACTTTTTCGAAATCAATTGCAGTGACTAACGCATATTAGCAAGATGGATCTCGCCCAATAAACTTTCTTAATCTTGTTTCATAGAATCTGCCACCAATTTTTTTTCAAGAAAGTGCCCTGGTAATGCATTCTTTCAAGGTGCACGCCAAGATTAAACTCATATTACTTATATTAGATATTAATCTATTTACATTTATCTCTCTACAAATGCATTGAGGGAGCTAAAATTCGAGAACTCTCGAATTCAAGACTTGTTTATTTATTTTTTACCACTAACCAAGCCTTTGGATTTGAACATTTTTTTAACATAGTAACCTTATCTTTTTTTTGGGGAACAAACTTATAACTTTTCAGTAGAAATCAAGATACAATACATGATGATACATGAATAAACAAGTAGGAGCTAACATAAAATGATGATACCTTCGCTAAGGCTGAGCAACCCACCGACTTGCCTCTGGTTAAACTCGACATTAGAGTTTTGAATATTAACATTAAACAATTGTTCACAAACATTCATTATACTACCAAATTCAATAATGTCTCTACTCCCTTCACGTAAATAACCTACAATCTTTTTTGAGTTGAGAGTGAAATCCATATTATATAGTTGAAGATCAGCCACCCAGATCAGAGCATTATAGAGGCCCAACACCTCCTCCATCTCTACAACCATTTTCATCACAAATGAACATACCAATCTCCCCCCTATTGAGAAAGAAAGATAAAGATGCGTCAAAATTACACTTATACCTGTTAAGCATCGGTTTAGACAACCTCTCAACACCAATTCAACTCGGCCCTGATTGGTTGTTTGCCACTCCACTAGTGCCACTTGTCTAAATCACATTAGCCATCATCCAATCTTCAAATAAACGGGCAGCTCTTTCCTAAATCATGGAGCACTTTTTAACAAATTTCAAACTCAAA
>Ga0315914_1002288_pt1 | contig 29347 bp, 12 predicted proteins | sample MpolenodulesMG_FD_203920 | JGI IMG/M metagenome (GOLD analysis project Ga0315914, IMG submission 203920) | Medicago polymorpha root nodule microbial communities from Los Angeles, California, United States - elongated nodules | ecosystem: Host-associated > Plants > Roots > Nodule | place: USA...
GAGGAATGCTAGCAACACACATTTTAACACACACTTTTCAACACACTCCCTTTGATTGGTTAAAATTCACATGGGACCTACCAAATCATGTGGGTCCCATATACATTTGGTGGGTCCCATGTGAATATTAACCAATTAAAGAGAGTGTGTTGATAAGTGTGTGTTAGAATGTGTGTTGCTAGCATTTCTCTCTTGTTAAAAGCCCATGTTAAATTTCAGTATGCAAATTTATCATTATATCATTTTAGTTTATGGGAATAGTGACAATCTTGTTTATCAGTACTATCTTTCAAAAATATATTATATCATTTTGCTTATTAGTACTAGTTTGCTCTTTGTTTATCACATCGTTTGATTACATATGATCATATGAGTCTTTATCTCGGTGGATACATTTAGTTTAATTTGCTTACCTATTCATTTTGTTGGATCTATTTTTCTTTCGTTTATAATGATAGTCAGCTTGCTTACCCAATGAAAATATTAGTCTATGCTTAATTATTTATAATTTTCAAAACACATTGCAACTATGGCTACTAAAGAAATTCCTCCTCGTAAAACTGAAAATTTAGTAAAAGCAACGTGGAAAATTTCATCAGATACCAAAATGTTGCTTGACATTTGTATGAATGAGATCCGTAAATGTGGGAAACCCGGTATTGCTTTTAAGAATAAGAAATGGGAGGAAATGCGTGAAGAATTCAATAAGCGTGTTGATAAGAACTATAACCAAAAGCAGTTGAAAAATAGAATGGAGACTTTGAGAACTGATTGGACGACATGAAAACAATTAATCGATAAAGAAACAGGTTTGGGATGGAATCACCAAATAGGAAATATTGATGCTGATGCTTCATGGTGGGATGCTAAGATAAGAGTGAGTATGATAAATATTGAATTTTTATCCTGTGAAAATTGAATAAGAGAATTTGGTTTGTTTGAATATTATTTCTTGTTATTGGTTATGCAGGAGAATGTAAAATATGCAAAATTTCGCTATCAGGGTTTAGAATTTTGTGATGAACTAGAATTCATACTTGGGGATGCAGTGGCAACAAGTCAACGCCAATTTTCACCTGCTTTGAGTGTGCCATTTGAATCTAGTGACAAAAATACTACTACATATGTGCCACAAGAAATAATTGACTCTGATGATAGTGAATTTGATATTGGTGACCACTTTAGCCCTGTGGAAAATACTCAACCCAAAAAGAAAAGAAAGGTTTCACCAGATATTGGAGAGAAAGTGACAAAGGGAAAGGCTCAAATTGCGGACGGCAACAACTATGAGAAAAACATTTGAGCGGTTAGTTAAAGCAGCCGAAGGTCATAATGAAGTTGAAAAGGCTCAAATTGCAGCCACCTCTCATGTCCATGGAGAGTACTATATTCCATATTGCGTTAAATTATTGAAAAGTGCAAAGGATGATGGTTTTTTGAATGGTCAACAATTTGGTTATGCTTTAGAAATGCTTAAAGATTCGAAGGAAGATTTGGTAGCGTCGATTCTATACAACTATGTTGATAAGAAACCATCTAATATTTAGGTTAAGATTGGTGTTGGGTTTTCTAGTTATATTTTGCATTCATGCTTTATGCTTTATCTTTAATACTTTTGTTATTTGGCATTTGGTATTTTGCTTTTGGTTGAGAATTTTGTATTGATATTTATGCAATATTTGAGAAACTTTACTTTATATTTATTTTCATTTGGTAATGTCATTGTTTTAAATTTTTATAAAAAAATGTCTTTTATTTTATTTACGATAATTTGTAATAAAATCTCAAACCTTTTTTAAAACCATTTTACCAAACAGATTTTAACTTAAAACTACTAATCAAGTTGGAAAAAACAACAAATGACAAACAACTTTAACTTTAGCTTCAAAGTTTTAATTTTCAACTTTATTCTAAAAGTAACTTTTAGACATCAAAAAAGTAGGGCTAAACGCATCCTTAATCAATTAAAATTAAGTTACTTTGTTTATGAATAAGAACATCGTCTACTCGAAGAATTCACAACTAAGGGCTATACTAACATCTTCTCTATTTTTATTTCTTATTTTCACTTCTGATTACAAAAATGTCACATTGATTTCACATGTTTGTAATAACAATTTTTTTAAATTGCAGCATTTTGGTTTCTACTTGAAGAATTCACAACCTAAGGGTTTGAGAAAATCTTCTTTATTTTTATTTCTTATTTTCACTTATGATTACAAAAATGCCACATTCATTTCACATGCTTGTAATAACAACATTTTTAAACTGCGGCATTTTGGTTTCCTCTTCCTGTTTCATTGTTTTAGCAAATGAATGTGATAAACACATGTTCAGTAAAGAACATCAAACCAAATTAGAATTGTTGATATGCGATATGTTGTCAACACGTTCAAGCCAGAGCATGTTGAAATAATGATTATGGATGCTCAAGTTTTCATATAAACATCATTTTTTGGTTTTGACTTTACTCATCTTATATGTCTATGTTAAACTATTTGTGATTATGCAGAGTGATACAATTCACCTTACGTTTCCCAAGGAAGTTGTCGTAGAGTTTAAGCCTATTTTGATGTATAGCAAAAATTATGAAATAGAAAACTTCAAGGTTAACAATAATGACATTTTATTAAAAGCAACAAGTCATCCATACTGACTTATTGCCACAGGTGCTACCGTCATCACTTCTGAAGATTTTCCGAACTTTCCTATGCAATCTCACCATTTCAAAAGTTTTGAAGAAATACTTGTAGGGAAATATAGATCTGACTTGATTGTTGGTTGGTTTCTTAATGAAACTGAACCCTTCTTTAAACTTGACCTTAATTATTTACTTTGCTCATTTTTTACCCTTTACATCAGATGTCATTGGAGCTTTTCATGATGTAACTTCTACAAACAAAACTGGATTAAAGATAAGATCAATCACTTTTCTTCTCAAAGACACCAATATAAAAATCTATTTCTTTTAATAGTTCATATATATGTTCATTATAATGCATATTGCGTTAGACTTCTGATGCTCTCACCTGTTTTGGTTTTTAGTGTCAACATGTTTCATGTTAGCCTTTGGGATGACTATGTAAAGCAATTCTTTGATGGGTTAGCTGCCTCAAATGGTGCTCAATAAGTTTACATTGTTCTCCAACATGTTAGGGTCAAATCACCACAAGGTATTTATTTCACACATGTATGCTTTATGTTGGTAACTTATTTATGTTTGTTATACATATATGATCTTAATAGTTGGATTATGTCTTTTAGGAAATTATCCTCTTTGTTTTACTAATACTTGGGATAACACCCTAATTCTATTCAATCATGATATCCCTGAGGTTGTTGAGTTCAAATCTAAGTAAGAGCTATACTCATTCTTTATTAAACTATTTCATAAATATTGGAAATATCACTTACATTCTAAGGATGTTTATGTCTCCATCAGAATCACAGTGGTCTTTTAAATTTATTAGAAGGTAATTTCCTATCATTATTTCATATGCAATGACTATCAATAAATCACAAGGTCAAACTCTAGGCAAAGTTGGAGTCTACTTGCCAAGACATGTATTTACCCATGGGCAGTATATATGTTGCATTCTTAAGAGTCAAATCAAAAGAAGAGTTAAAGATATTGATACATGATTCAGATAACACATCATTTCAAACTACAATGAATGTTGTGTACGAGGAGGTTTTTGAGATTGTATATTGAGGAAGTTATTTCTAACTATCTTTAAACTCTCTAAATCAAATTATGTTCTAATAATCATTTATTTTTATGATGTTTTATTTATTATATGTTCTGGTTCAATTCTTTTATATTATAGAATGTTTAATATTTCGATGCAACTAATCACATGGGAAGTTCAACATCTATTGGGAAGTATCTTTTTTGAAGTTATATAAAATAATTGCAAACTATTACATTTTATGATTCCCTCAGTTCTAATTTTGGCTTATATAAACCAGCAAATGCCTACTATTAAAGACATGTTGATAGCTACCATCAGAGATTACTTATTTACATTCCTAACGCTCATGTCTTATATATTCCCTCAGTTCTAACTGCTCATATTCATCATCTTAAATGTCTACATATTGAGAATTTATATAGCTGTAACACCTACCATTTCATTACAACATAAGACAATACATGTAAACATCTTCCCAAAATATACAGATTGCAGCATTACTAGGTAACATTCAGTACAACCTATCAACTCCCTTCCCAATTTAATCACTAATATTTACATATATAAGTACTAGATACTATGCATTTCTATACTTACTTGGTCTCATTTTATTTTTCCAGGCAAAACATCTGACTCAATTCAACAATAACAAGAATTCAGGAAATTCGGAGGAATAACAACGAAGGTTGATTCCTAACTGCTCATCTCGCAACTAAGGTAAATGCTTTATAATAGTCTCTTAATGTTATACCATATCACTATATCAGTATCTTATTTGTACATGCTCTAATTTTACATGCTAGGTCATGGATTTACAGAGAAGGATTTGGTCAATTGTCGCTGAATTTGATCGATTTCTCATTGGATTTGGTCGATACTCTGCATGCTTGTGTTCAGGTAAATGGATTCAAGGGAAGTTACACTTTAAATGCCACACAACGACACACGTCTAACCGCATAGCGCAGCCGCGCTATGTTCATGTTTTCAAAATCGATGATTAGGTTGTGCTGTTAAGAATGCTTCTATTTTGTATCCCTTTTATTATCACTAAGAACTCTGTAGTATGTTATGCTCAAGCCTAACTAAGGCATGCTTTTATTTTGTATCTCTGTTGTCATCACAATGAATTAGACAGATTATCATACTCAGGCCTAATTAATGGATGTATTTTGCTAACTATTACTCCTTGTCTTGCTCATCTTTTATTAATGTAACTATCCTTTTTAGTTTAAGTTATCATTCTAGAGTTAAGAATCTGCAACTTTGACATTAATTCAGCAAAAATATGTGACATCTTCTATATCATATCACCAAAAATATTCTTATCCTTCAAAATAAAAATTGATATATAGTCTACAAAACATCTCACCATTGTTGGAAACAGTAGAAACTAATCAAATTTAGTCAATAAACATACTTCTAAAAATACATTTAGAAATAGAAATGTTCTAAACGTTCCATTGCATGCTTTCAGAAAAAACATATTAGTAGCTTATATGCCATGGGAAGCATATATATAATTCTAGCAGTTACACATTTGTAACATATAACACATTTCGTCTTAAACAAATCAATTTAATAAACATATTCAAGCATATAACAAGGATTTTCAAAAATACAACATTGAACTTGTGCGAAGCACGGGTTTTTAACTAGTAATTTAAGAAGAAAAAAAACGGTTGAATGTGACTACATGCACAGGTGTTGTGTCGATGACCAATACTAACATGTCTCGGATACCAAACACGTCTTCAATTAAAAAGTTTGGTGCTGCATATAATCAACAAACAAGCTACAACTATGTGACTCAACAGGATTTGCACCATTGCAGGTTGCTACATGAACTTGGACAATTACAACCATTAAACAAAGATGCGGCAATCAAGCAGAAACACATTTATGATAAATTACATGTTTAATAGCAACCCAATTAAGCCTTAATATCAACCTTTTCAAAATAATATTCCTCAAAATTAGCATTTTTCTTAGACACTATTGTAGTGCCATGAATCAAAGGCACCAATGGTTCAAAAGAACACCTTGAATCCAGTAGACACCTAACACAACAACCACTTTATAATAAAACACAACACACAATAGTACGTCCAAGAATTATACGCATAATAATTTATAAACCTAAAACGACCACCTTTTAGTAAAAACAAAACAAAAATTTAGAATAATTTTTATAATCTTGGTCGCATGAGAATAATAACCAAATAACCAATGATGATCAAATTCATATATAAAATATTTTTCGCGTCAATATTTTGATGGCAGATGTATTATGTAACAAAATAAAAAGAAAAATATACTCATGTCACGTTCACAAATAAAAGCCATAAATTGATATCCATATATCAAACACAAAAATAAACTAAAATTAGTTTGATATATAATTAAAAGGTACTAAAAATATACCAATTTCTTGGATTCATTTCCCCTATGGAGGATATCGTTCCACGGATCAACGTTGTGAAGGCTAATTACTTGTCCCTCTTCTGATGAACCTGCCATTATCTCCCAATTTTTTTGTTTAAGATTTTAATTTTAATTTCAATGGAATGTAACAAATTGTATCTATCGATGTTGTTGCCTCTGTCACTGCTTTAAATAAGAATTAAGAATTACAAACACGAGTTAGGAAGACTTCAAAAGAGAGTAACAATACATTAATCAAGGGTAAAGGTGATAACAGAGAGAATAGAAGAGAAAGGTGACTTCACATGATTTCACACCCATCACAAATGCCTCTCATTTCTTTTATGCTCACTTGCTAACAAATTGGTCCCACCTAGGGTGAGGCCTCTTCACACGGTTATGCACTCTACGCGTGCCTTCACAATCATTTTCCACGTTAGCACCCATAATCGAAAGTCTCTCCACAAGTTGTAGAGAATATGGGTAAGGATTAGTGCTATTCAAAATTGTGACCCTATGTACCATATATATTACATTTGACTCTGTTAAGGATGGTGGGCTGCCACAACGCCTTCTAAACGTAGCGAACATTAGGCGCATGAACATGGACAAAGAAAGATTTTAAAATTAAATATTTATGTATGTTAGAATATAAGATTGCACCTTTGTATGATTCTCATCCACATAAGTATTACAATACACTAAATTAATATTGGCTTGGTACCATCAAATATTTTCTTATTTGTGTGATATGTTAATTACATTGATAATGGCTGCAAAGACAACCATTTTACGTTGCGGTGACAAAGATTTAATTCAAATCTCAATTACAGCAGGCATGTTACTAGTGTTCACTTTCATATTAGAAATGGAAGCTATACAATACCAAAGCTAACTTTCAAAATCAAATTTAGAAAACAAATGATCGTTATATTATTCATGCTTACATCACTAGCTACACATGGAGATCACGTTGCAACCTCATGCCCTCAAATTATCACATGGAGATCATCTCCCATATGTTTAAGTTTGTGTATCCACTAACTACCAATAGGTTGCACATGATGTCAAAAATCTACTATAATCTGAGACTCATTTTGACCTAATGCATCTTATTCAGATTTCATAGCCATTTGTCAATAATCATACTGACTTGATGTGAAGGTAATAAACGTAAAAAATAACGATAAGATGTGATAAGATAAAGAGTACTTGAAGACTTTGATTTTATTGAACCATCTGAAGCATTTCACAAATAATCTGCAAGATAAGATGATGGATACCTTTGCCTAATAGGATGAGGAGGTGAGGGTTGTAGATTTTGAACTTGTGTTGTTGGAACTGAGGTAAAAGTTTTTGGTTCTAGTTTGGTTGCATTTGTATGGCTATGGTCTGGTGTAGTTGATAATGGAGTGGAATCTGGTTATTTTGTGTTATGTGATATAGTATCCGAAATTAGGGTTTTCTCCTTCTCTTCTCTCCTCTTCTCTTGTTTCTATGTTCAACAAATGCAACTCATAATCCTTTATTAAATGGCTATCGATCCCATGTGTTTCGGACCGGGCCTTTATCCATATCTTTAGCCCAATGTGTAAATGAACATTAACCCATAATCCTCAAGGCGGTACATAATATCATATGTGCGTCTCACTGCACGGGAACACACCTTCTCTAATCTAGGTCGTTGAGCTAATCACTAATGCACCCTACATCTCGTGCATAGTTTCATGGAGGTAGTTATAACCATTCACCACTCATGAGCCACACTCAAGGTATGATCAAATTTTCAGAATTTTTTTTACACATTTCCTTCCTCATTCTCTCACTAACTTGAGCGTTGGAGTGCTAACCTTTTTTACATAATCCTTTCCTATTCATCGGAAAACCATCTTCATAGCACTACTCATCATTCTAGTTGTCTTGAAAATCTACTTTCACAAACTACTCATCGTTCTAGTCTTTTTAGATCATTGGCGCTAGAAGGATAAGAGTCGTTTCATTAGTTTCTTTGAATTTCCTCGAACACGCCATTGTAAACATTTTTTGTTACACTTTCCGATGGCCGGAACTCATTCATCACGCTCCCAAAATGCAGACACATACAATTCTAGAACCGCATCAAGACTCCATTCCACAATGAAAATCATATAAGATCGCTCTAATTTCAAACGCTCTCTCTTGTATTTGAAGGCCACATGAACAACGTTCTTTCTCAGGCTCACGGAGAACGCGAATTCAGTGTAATCTATGTAGTTCACCAAGGGGGTAATTTTCCCTCTTTAGGTACTCAAGAAATCCCTCATATGTAAAAAATTCATCCTCCTCTAAATCTCTCATATGCAAATTCAAAATCATCCGACACAATTTTTCCAACATTCAGTGGCATTGTCGACGCTCCTAATACGAATGATATGCTTGTTAATATCTTCTACCAGATCCGATAGGAAAACACACTACTTACACAAGTATTGGAAAATCAAGTTAAAATCCTACCAAAATTGCAACTAGGATTGAGGATGCGCAGTGCATCTATCAAACTACCACTCTTTTAAACACAGTTGCGAGTGCATCAACAGGGAAAAAGGAAAATGAGGATCCAGTACCATAGCTCATCCTCGTCGCCATCATCAAGGCTCTCTTCCGCATGACTCGGGTGGTGGTGGCAACAGCCACACACCATCTCCCTATGGTTTGACCTAAAAAAATCTCATCCTTCCTATTATCATCGTAATAAACACAAGGACAACTCCTTCACTAAAGTCCACAGAGATGTCATATGTGGTATGATCCTCTAGTTTCATTGGAACTTCGTTGTCGTCAACTCCCATGAGTAGAAGTACTTTGCTACGACAACAGTGAGATGGTCCCCATTTCTCGTTGCATTTAAAACACAGGCCCTTGGCCCTACAATCTTGGATTTCGGCTGGTGAAACATAACAGACAGGAAGGGACGATGGTGTTGATAGGAGGGGAGGAAGAGTATTTGGTTTAGGATTGGTGGAATTAATTAGGAATGTGTTTACTCTAGAAGTGTTTTGGCTGATAGTGTTTTGGGTGTTATGGGAAGTATTAGATGGGTCACGAGACTTAATGTGGTTGGAGTTTATTAGAGTATAGTTGGAGAGTAAGTAATCTAGATAACTTGGAGAGCAAGCAAGTTAGTTAGGGAGTTGGTTACTCCAACTCATTCCTATAAATACCTCACTCTATTGTAATCATAACTATCTTTTATCAAATCTATTGATTCTCCTATGAGTCTCTATGGTTATCTCCCACATGAATACTACTATGCTCTCTCTCTAGCTGATCACTATGATCTTTATCCCTGGGATTCCATGATTCATAACAGAGTTATCATCTAACCGTGTTTCATATGCTTGAGCCATAGCAAATGCTTCCATCGGTATCGATGGACGTTGGAACTGCAATTCTCGTCGCAAACTACGCTTGAGTCTGATAATAAAAAAAGTAATGAGTAACGGTTCACCACACTAACCAATCAGTGAGGTTTGACCCATCAAAACGAGGAACACTGAGCTTGAGAGATCAGGACACTGGACCAATAAATCCAAGAGGTGGCTGCGGTTTTCCATGCAGAATGATGCCATCTTTGAATCAACTACATATAGATGGTTGTGAAGAGTCGAATGGATGGATTCGTGTGTAATTCTAGGGACGATTGAATCAAGATTGAAAAGCAGTAGCTTGGGCGTCAAGTTTGGATTAAAAGGCGTGATGATCTCATTAGGGTCCATAGTTGTATACAAGGAATGTCACTCTTCCTGTGAGTGTAAACTCCTAGACATTAAGAGATAAGAAAAGATAGTTTAATAGAGAAATAGACTTTTCTATTTCATTCAGCATGATTCAATTGGATACCAAGTCCAGCATATATAGTATCATAGCATAACAACTTGCGAAAATAAACAAGGAATTGATAACAGAATGGCAAAATAAAAAGATAACAGGAATTATTGCTATTTCTTAGGATTCTTACTTGTTAGTCTCACTCTATTCGTTGGGACTTTCTATCTCTTGAGCTGCAATGTCAATCACTTGTGTCGTATCACTGACTTATGGTTATTGTTTTTGTTCAAGCTGCTCGTGGAATGGCTTTTGGAATTACTTTTGAAAATTCAATTTTTTTCTTTTTAACCTGTTTTCATCAAACCATGAAAATTACCATCCGGTAAATCCTGTCCAAAGATCAGTATTGAAAATGCTGTCAAAGATTGATAAAAATAAATGATATGAAAAATGCAATTCTCCAAGCTCCTCAACCACCTGAAAAACCATTTTTTAAGAGGAAATTGTTTTTTTAAAAAAAAAAAAGTTAAACAGGGTGAAAGTGTGTTACTTAAGCTTTTCAATATGTGAATAAACAATGAAGTATACACTTTTACGTAAAATGATGAAGAAATACATATGTGAATAAACAATGAAGTATACACTTTCTTGTTCATGCAAACTTTTAATTTTTGCAATATCAACAACTTTACTACTACTATGTGATTAAGTAATGTAACCTTTATATTACAAATAGAGAGGGTGAAAGTATGTTAATTAAGGGTGAAGAAACTGAAAACTCTATCAAACCATGTGAATATGTAAATTAAGAACAATGACATTGGATCCTTATTGTTCTATAAAGATTCACAAATTTACACACAAAAAATAAAAATCAAACATTTTGTGGTGGTGTAACATCCTCAGAAGGCCTAGTTGAAATGTTCAATTTTCTACCTCTTTCACTTCTACTATTATCAGCAAATTTCAAGCTACCATGATGAGAGCCTTTCTCCCTCTCCTTTGAGTTCCATTCAGCCAAATAGTAATCTTCTTCTGTGACTTTTGTAGATGATGGACCAAAAAACATGCCACCCCATTGTGGAAAATAGATTAAGAATAATGGTAGGGTGCATATTATGATCATGGCTCCCATTAGAGTTATTCCTCTTTCTTTTGAAAATCTTGATCCTTTGAAGAATATTAGTTGGGTTAGAACTGCTCCAACGTTTCCTCCTCCTCCTGTCATTCCTGATATGACCCCTAAGGACCTGAATTTGTTGCATATGTTAATGAAAAAAAAAAATTAGAATTAAGTCTCGTGAGGATCATTTAATTTTGCTACTAATTATCCGATAAGAAAGTTTCTAACAAATTAAGCCTTTAAATTGGTGGTTCTTTTGTTTTTTTAACGTGGTTAATCTCATTCTCAAGGTGGACCATTGACAATGTAATGAGCACTTCGAGTTTGCACTTTTAGAAAAAGATATTTTATGAAGTAGTAGACATTTATTGATGAAACTAAATATTGATTGAATGGAAACTTGACATGTAATAACAAGACTTATATGATCAAAGAATATTGAAAACCACATGATAAATGTGTTTAAGTAAAATGCTAACCTGTGTTTTTAAGGCTTAAGTTAAGAAACCAAATGAAAAAACTTAATTTTGGAAAATGTGCATTCGATGTCTTCAAAGGTTAAAACTTATTTTTTTAATACAAAACTTATGTTTTCATTTATTTCTTTTAGATCATTAACTTGTGTCTCGGACGTAAGTTAACATGATCCATTTCTAACGGTGCAAATTTAAAGTGCCCATTACATTTTAGATCATGCTAACTTGTACTTCAAAGACACAAATTAAGGATCAAACACAATTATTTGATTAAAATAATGAAAAATGAATAGGTGAATGGAAAACACAATATTTTTTTTCACTCTTTACATACTTATCAATTTTTGTTATTGCAGAATCAAGAACAATTATTCAATTAAAGTAATGAAAAATGAATGGAACATACCTTCTTGAAACAAAAGGAACAATTCCAAAAGTCATTCCACAAGCAGCTTGAACAAAAACAGAAAATATGAGCATAACAACAACAGACACACTCAAAGATCCAACAAGTCCCAAGATCACACAAAAAACACCAGCCAACGTTTGACAAATCCACAAACACCATAATCTACCCCTCATTCCAAATCTCTTAGCCATTAAATCAGATAATAAACCACCACCAGGTCTAGAAAAAACATTAGCCAAACCAAAACTTGCAGCAATGATTCCAGCAGTGTGAAGTTTAAGGTTAAACTTGTCATAAAAATATTCAGCTATGATATTGTCAATGGTCAACTCCACACCAAAACAATAGCCATAAGTCAAAGCTAAAATCCACCCTCTATAATTTAACACACCATGGTAAATTACTTTTGAAATTTCATCTTTTTCTTTTTCACCTGATTTCTTCAAACCATGAAAGTTACCATCTGGTAAATCTTGACCAAATATTAAAATTGAAAATGCTGTCAAAGATTGCAAAAATGCAGGGATGAAAAATGCTATTCTCCATGCAGTGAATTTTGTTGAACCAAAATCTTGTATAAGGGAAAATACAAGTGGCATGATGAGTTGTGTTGCTCCTCCACCAAGGTTACCCCACCCACCTGAGAAATCATTGTTTAAGCAAAATAAATAAATTAAATTTAAATGTGATTTTAATTATATATTCTTTTGCTTTTAGTTTGGTAAAAATGTCATTTTCATATTTTTAGTCTTTGTGAATATATTGCTTTTTTTCTTTATAGACCTGTTGTTTTGTTTTATCCTCGGTAAAATTTGTTCATATTAAAATTGGTCTTTATAATATTCACTTAAATCAAATATTATATTTATTACTGGAACGAATTTCAATATGAATAACTTTTATAGGGATTAAAATAAAACAATAATGATAAAAAATTATATATTTAGGGACTAAAAACAAAACAAAAAACACATTTAAACTTAAAAAAAAGTTAAAAAAATCAGGCTAAACTGCACTTTTCGTCCCCTAAATTTTAAAATGTTGCAGTTTTGGTCTCCTATTAAAAAAATGGCAAAAGTGACATCATGTTTAGGAAAATATGCTCTTTTGACCGTTTATCTTCTCAAAAAGTTGTGATTATGACCCCTGTTTTAGGACACGTGGCGTCTTCTCAGCAATTTTGGGACGAAATGGACTAAAATTATCATTTTTTTTAATAGGGACCAAAATTGCAACATTTTAAAACTTAGGGGTGAAAAGTACAGTTTAGCCAAAAAATTAACGTAAAAATAACTTATTTAAAATTCGAAAAAGTTACATAAATGTCATGATTAAATTAAAAAATTAAATAAAAAAAATACCTGAGAAACCATTTGCTCTTCCAACAACAGTGGTAGAAAACATAGAACTCATCCAAAACTGAGTAGAAACAAAAGTGGCTAAAGAAAAGCCAGTAAAGAACCTTACAAGAAGAAAACCAGTAGGAGAATTGATAATAGAAGTGAAGTAAACAGCAGGTGAAGTCAATAGAATCAAAGCAGCAGAAGCAAGACGAGGACCAACCAAATCACAAGCAGTTCCCATTGCAATTCTTGCAAAAACAGCACCAGAAACAGATGCAACACCAGCATTTCCTATATCCGTCGCCGTTAGGTTAAGGTTGTCACGGATTATAGGAACAAGTGGTGCTGCTGCAAAGCTAGAAACAAAGCATGCAAAGAATGAGAACCATGATAGATGGAATGCTAGCATGTGAGGTTTTGCTATTGAGTGGATTTTGAATATGGTTGATTTGTTTTCTGAATCTACGGGGAGGGAGAATTTTTGTTGTTGTTGAGGTTGGTTTGTTGATGGTGTTGGATGTTCTATGTTCATGATTGTGTTTCTTGGATTGGATAGGGCTATGGGAGTTTTGATTTGTGTTGAGGTAATGTGCAAGAAGTTTTAATGTGTTTTTGACATCAAGATTTTGTGCACAAAGCCAACTACTTTGTTTGACTTTTAGCTTAAAAGTGAATGAGAAATGAAGCACGTTGCTTTCATGTATATATAAGGCCATGGAGAAATACTTACTTGGATATAATCTCGAATCAAATTTATTTGAACAAACACAAATAAAAAAATTAAAAACGAAGTGAATTATATGATGCGATTAAATTATTTTTCTTTTAATTTTTTCTATACAGTGTATATTTAAATATTTTTTATTTTGATATAGTGTATGTTTAAATATTTTTTATTTTGATGTGTTCAAGTAAGACTTACTCAATCCAATGATGTTAAAATCGCATATTAAAATATGGAATTTGAAGTATGAGTCTAGGTGCCAATTTTTAGTTGATTTGGGTGAATTTGAATTATTTGAATATCACTTTTGTGGTTACTCTTGACCCGATATGGATGATCCATCAGACTCCTCTCATAACCCGACATCAATGCCAATAAAATCAAAATTAAAGTACATAAATAAATTGAGACTTTGATCCTACCAAAGTTTGCGTATAGATTTAATTTTAGGTATTATGGTAGAAGTCTCTTCAAAAATGAGCTTAAAATTTGATTTATAAGTCCAAATTTATGTATTATGGTAGAAGTCTCTTCAAAAATGAGCTTAAAATTTGATTTATAAGTCCAAATTTATGTTATTTTGCATATACATTTTATAAGTCCAAATTTATGTTACTTTAGTTTTTTAAGCTTTTATCGTTATTTATATTATTTTTTTAAGAAGTTAAACTAACCCCCTCAAATTGACACCAGAGAGAATCGAACCTGAGACCTTGAGGAGGAGCACACTCCAAAGTTCCAAGCCAGTACCACTAGGCCAACTCAAGTGGGTTTATCGTTATTTATATTTAATTCATTGCTTGTTAAAAAATTATAAAATTTGTGGTAAGATGTTTATAATGTTCTAAACATATGTCTCGAAAAAAATCATTCAAGAATTTTAAGGATGTACATGAGTTGATATAGTAACAAGACTAAAGTAGTTATTGCAAAATATTGTGGAGACTAAAAGTTGAAGAAAAATTGTAAAAAAATTAAAACAAAAATTTGAAATTTATGAGAAATAAACACATATTTAACCTTTAATATTATAAAAATCTCTTTAAGATTCTTCAAATAAGATTCTAACTTCTTTTTTTTTTATAAAAAGATTCTAACTAATTTATGAAGTTCAAAATAATGGCTAACACATTAAAATAATATTTAACTATTAAGAAAACTCAATTGGAGAGGTCTAAGTGCCGTCTTCTACGAGGTTATATCACACTATTTTTCCTATGATTGCGTGCTAAGATACTTGAATATTCTCTTGTGGAATAAACAAAGAGTGATGGACTATGCAGATAGCTAAGTAAAAGATAAGAAAATGGCTATTTGTATTTTCAAGGTTGGCAAGATGCAAAACGTTCATAAATTGATTGGTTTAGAAAATGAGACTTGGAGAATAGTGTGTCTAATAGATGACTTTTCATTGGTAAGAAAGGCACATTTGGAAGGTAAAACACTCTACCTAACGCCGAGTCTCATTCTTTTAACTTAGTTTTTGATGTGGGAAGAATGAATGGTGTTAAATATCAAATCCAAAAAGATAGGGACTTGTTGGAATGAAGCAAATGTTCAACTTTTGATTTTTGACTTCTTGTTGTGGATCTATCAATCGATCAACATGCATTCATGACAAGGAGTTGGTTTAAAGAGAGATTCACACCAACAAGTTGAGTAGCATGCATTGACTTTGGAGAGTTTATTTGACAGTGAAGCTTGGAAAGACTTCTCGTGCGTGCATGTTTGGTATTATTATGATATGATGAGTTTGTCGAAATCACAATGACTCGCATGATTTTGGAAAATTCACCTTGATATTTAACATTCACTATATTGAAGTTTATTTTAGATCTTTTACTTAAAATTTAATAGTGCTTTTTGATGGAAAATAGTATTGGATATAAGAGAAGTGTATCGGAAATAGACATAAATCGCACTTTAGTTAGTAGGAAAATGTATTTTTGACACAAAATTTGACATCAATGCCGCATATCTATATAATTTATGAATTTTATATTATTTTTTCTCTCTCTTTAAATGTGACATTTTTTTTAAGTAAAATGTGACATGTACACTCATTTGTATACAATCTCGGACGAGAATATGAATATGTGTATCTAAGTAACAAAGTTGTAATTAGAAGTAATGTGGCAAAGTAGCCACTATTCGAAGGAGGAAGATATTCACATATAGTGTTAACTCCTTTGAACACAATCTAATAGGACTTCCTTGTTTAGAGAATAAAAAAAAATTACTACTCTTACTATGGACTCATTTGGTCTATAAGTCAATTTATCCTCCCTTCAACAAAAAAAAAAAGTCAATTTATCTTATCTCATTCTCGATTGAAATTTTATCCATATGCTAACGATTAATGTAAAAACTAACCAAATAACATCTCATATAATTGTAAGTCCTATTTAAAATATTTGTTTGTTTTAAATAATTTTTACTTTTAGAAAGAGTTTAATTACAGATTTTCATAGGAAATGGGTCCTGTAATTCGATAGCCTCAATTCGGAAACCAAAAAATGGAACTCAGATTCTCTTGAACGATTTATCTTTGATGAAACTTATTAACCACTTAGATTCAATTATGTAATCTTTTCTTTATCGATTCTACTACTAGTATACTCCCTCCGATCTCAAATATAAGAAAATATTTGTTTTTTAGGTTTATTGAATAATTAATGTATCTAAAAAAACAATCTTTTCATTTCATTTGTCATTCGGGAATCTTGGATTCGCATTTATTGACTTCGTATGATTCCATTTCTGCATAATTAATTAAGTTGACTTCGTATGAGATTCCTTTTCATCATACCTAAGCATTTCTTATTTTGTACGGCATTAATGGAATGACAATTGTGTCCTGATTGATACTTCTCATTAGTTAGCAGTACTCGCTAATTATCCTGATTTTATTTCTTTTTGCATAAACAAGGTATATATCCTCCGCGCTAACAACTACAAGATTAATCTTAAGAGTCTTATGGAACTTAAATAAATGACAAAATTTCTCTAAGATTTAACGTTATTGCATGCGCATGGAATCATGGCTGAATTCGAACTCCATACCTCAGTTAAGATAGAGACATACGACGTATCATCTAAGCGCTCTTGAAGTGTTAAATATCATATTTTTTGAGTGCTCGCTAATTTTTATAGTCATTTACTAGCAACAATAAGAATATACGTAAAACACCTTTAAAAATTAAAAAAAAAAAACGTACAAGTATTTTTACGATAGCAACATTTAAAAAAATCAAAATAGAATATATTATTTAAACCAATTAAGTTCTACGAGCACAAGTTGTGTCAGAAACAAACTTAATAAATGTTTAACTGAAAATGTATATTTAACTTTTTAAATGTTTGAAAGATTGTCTTTAATGCAAAGTTTCTATTTTTTGTATTATTGACAAGGGCAGATATTTATTAACAAAACCCTCAGTGTAATTGAGTTCAGAGTAGAACAACGGAGATTATTTTTTGAAGAAAGGAGATTTTTTTTTTTTAAGTAACTACAACTTGCATAGTTGCATATTTGATAGAGCTCTCAACTTTCCTTTCCACTAAATTTTTCTATTTCTTTTTAGGAATGTATTCCTCGAATGATTTGTTTTTTGAGGAGTGTAATTCACGAAAGAAAAAAGAAACAATTAACATCATTGACATTTTTTTTTTGAGGAAACATCATTGACATTTGAAAACAATAAATAAAAAGTTTATAAGGAAATTACAAAGAAAAAGAATATTATTTTTTAAAATGTCAATATAATTATAAAAGAACAAACAAAATACTTTTTATTTTACCCAATAGTGCTTAGATTTTTTTTGAGTGAACCAATAGTACTTAGATGGTAAGGTCTCTCTTCACGGTTTAAGTAGAGATTATATGTTCGAATTCAGCTCTAAGAATGCAACAGTGTTAATATTTTAGAAGGAGAGTTTTGATACTCGTTACAGTTTTATTAAAATAATTTTTTCTGAAATATTAGTATTTGCATTTGTGCGCAAAAAATACCTGATTCAAAAGATTAGTGCCTTTTTATTTTAAACGTGACAATGATAAGATTTAAGCAAAAAACACGCTAAACACACAATAATTATTTTATTATTTTTTTGAAGGAAGACACACTATAATTACTTGTAACGTGTGTTCAAAAGTTGCAATGATAGAGTATTTTTTACTACTAGTGTTTTGAACTACTATTACAGATGACATTCGAAATTGTAGACATGGGAAGAGGATGCTCAAGTATTATTATTAAGCGGTTTTCCTTTTTATTATTAATAACCTTTAATTTTTCTATAATAATACCCTTCATTGACATTTATTGTTAAAAAATACTTTGAATTAACAAGATTAATTTTATTCAAAAAAAAAAAAAAAGATTAATTTTTATTTGTTTCTGATTCCTGTGATGGGAATTTTTTTTTTCGATTTAGAATCAAGGAAGATGCTGCCCCGTTGTTACTTGTTAGATTCCTCCTAAATTCTCCTTAGCAGCCAAAAAAAAAATGTATTTTGCTCTTCAACGTGATGCTGATAAGACGTAAGCAAGAAAACGAGGAAATAATAAATTAGCTAGTGACGTGCATTAGAAAGTTACTTAGGGATTGTTCTCACAACCACAACCTTAGCTAATTTTTTTATGAGGATAACCTTGTCTTATTAAACTAAATACGGTTTTATTATAGAAGATCATACGCAGCTGAATTAAGGAGAGTATTATGAGAAAGAAACGTAAAATCGAAAGAGAGAAAACAAGGAAGAAAATACCAAAATAATACAACAGATTTGAAAATTGAAAAAGATGCTGGTTATTTTTGTTCTCTATTTTTAAGTAACAAGATCATCAATTCATTGCTCAAAAAAAAAAAAAGATCATCAATTCATTTCATTAACAATCAAAGAAATAATAAAATATACAATATAGAACGTGATAAAATCTCGAAAGTACAACTCATATGGTAAAAAATGTAGAGACCTTTGATACGCTGAGAAGTGAGTTTGAACACACAATTTCTAACTTACTTGCACTTTTTATGTGTGATTTTTGACGTTAGACTCTTGAAAAAAACATCAAAGGCGGTGGCTAGCTAGTCTTAAAACGAGTTGCTCGTTGATAACTGTTGCATATAAGAGTTATATAATCCTCTATGATCGAGGTGCACAAGTCTAAATGATTAATAATTATGAAAAATGTGTTAGTTTCTACGGTTGTTTCCAAAATTCAAGAATAAATCAAATGATATCACAAATGTATTTAGACACCATATCCAAATGATGCACTCCTAAGTCATCCTCTCTGTAACCCAGTAATCTTTCTTTTGACTGGTTCATTACCTAGTAATCATGTTTTATTCATAACAAATTTGCTTACTCCATGATGAAAATATTCACTTTTCTTGACTTCTATGTAAATGATGGTGCAATCACATTATAATACATATATTCTTTAGTTTTCTACTCTTGTGGTGCACTTATTGTGCGTTTTGAAATATCTGTGGACACTGCTCTGGTTTCTATAACCACTCATGAACCTCCTAAAAAGAATTGGATCTAACCACTTTACAGAATACATACATCCACAACAAATGAAAATGGAGATCCTAAGTTCTAGACAAATCTTTAAAACTTTAATTACCTTTTCAGCAATATAATCTTAATCATAATTAACAGTTCTGAAAAATTAACATGTAGCATAAAATGCATAGAATGCTGAAAATGGAATAAGTATATAGATATCCCAAAAAGCTAATTGTGTAGCATAAAATCATCCCAAAAACAAGGAATGGTAAAATACAATTACAAGAGTCTATTTCCTGTCATTTAACCATTACCAATACTTGCATCATTACATAAATTTCATGCAAGCCATCAATGAACAAAAACATAACAAGGAAGAAAGAAAGTACAACTATAGATAGCATTTTGAACATTCTCCAAGAGATGAAGAGTTCACTATCTCAGTACTTCCGAGGTGGCTGCTGAGTTGGCAAAAGACCAAATCGCTTCTTCAGACGCACCCTATGGTCTGAGAACTTATCATCGGGTGAAAAGCGTGCTGCATATAAACCCAAAAAAAATGTATGCATATTAATGAACCAAAATCAGTGAAGTAATGGTGTTAGAAGCAAAAAGAATAAAGAGAAACCAAGTAAAATTATAGATTGATATTTGAGCGAATGAGTTAAAACTAAGGTTCAAATTTAAACTATATGCATCTATTCCCATATGAAAATCACAACCATAGATCAGTTGTTGAGAAACATGGCCAGTGTGCCCACAATTGCAGTTGCAATTTTGTTGCAGTCTTGCATAGACCTCTAAATCTGCTATATTGCAGCAGCAGTTATGGTTGTAGACCAGAATTCAGAACTATGTTAAATACATCAATGTGTCTAATTAAAAGTAGTTAGAGCTTATTCTTTTGCACTCAGTACAGGTATTTCCTTCCTTTCAAAGGCAAGCGCGCAAATAAATCTAAATCACCAGTAAGCTGACAGTGAAACAGGATATCTTCACTTTCACTCACATTTGTTCAGTTGGGCCAACTTCTAACATGATTATCACATGTAAGTCCTAAACAGAATTGACCAAATTGTTAGCTTAATGGGCCAATACCATTAATTTCCAAGATATACAAAGTGTATGTTTGGAAAATCAAAAGACCGGCAATATTGGTACCGCAAGTCTGTTCAAAAGCTCACATTTGCAGTTTTGAAAAAATTACAGGTTGAAATCATATCAGGACACGACAAAAAGAAAAAAAACGGGTGTGTTACCAAAAGCACTATAAGTGGGTTCAGACATATAGAGTCTACAGTTAGGCGGCCCCCACCACAATTCAATAAACCAAAAACTCAAAACTAAGCAAACACATCATGGCTAACCACATACAACAACATTTAAAACTAAAAAGTATGCAGTGAGTCAAAAGAAAATGAAGTGTATCCATTTTTTTTTGCTTTGAAATGGATAATTACAAAGACCACTTTATTATCCTGAATTTACCTGGGTGAGCTGATTCTGTTGCCAAACCCAGTGGTGATTCCTTCTGAAAACAAATAGCAACTAACATTAGTGACCCTTAAAATAACCATTTACATAATGATAAAGCGTTTTCTTTTCTTGGGACAGAAAGTGATCATAAAGCAGTAGCTAAAACAAAGAGGGAAAGAACAAAAGCAAATGCAGATTCTGAAACCACACTAAATGTGAAGATGATTGCATTTTAGATAAGCTTGTCAATTTGGAAGTTTAGTTGATAAAATATTAATATTTTTTATGCTAATGTCCAATATTCTGCCCATGTCTCAAAATTCTTATACTAATATGCATGAAAATGTCTTTCATATACATACCATTTTATGGTCTCTTGGAGAGTGATATATCTCACTACAAAAAAGGGGCAGACAAATTCAGTACTGCACACAAAAACCCTCCTTATCTCCACGAAAAAAGATACTTCTTCCGACAATCATACTGTGGCAACACAACTTGCTCTCTTGCATTGTTACATATGAAGCATTGACACAAACATCAGACACAACATGACATCGACACAGACATTGATAATAAATCTAGAAAAGTGAAGTGATTTAATATAACCACGTGTGTTGGTGCCTGATACCAACAGGTGCTAGACAGTGAATATACCTTCATTCTAAGGTGTCGGTGCTATGTATGTTATTACAATAAACTATCAGTTGAAAATGTAATGCAACATATCAGATCAGTACAAACCCAGCTTTAAAATTAGACCTAATCACAAATTCGCTTATTAGCCTATGTAAGGAAGCTCTTGGAACTTGCCATCCTCTCTCATGAACCAGTATATGGCCACTGCAAATGAAACTTGGGGTCCTGTTTGGATAAACATCTTATTTTGCAGCTTTAAGCACAAGTGCTTATATGATAAGTGCTTTTGTATAAGCTACTTTTGTAATAAAAGATCAAATAAAATCAACCTATTTTCCTATAAACTATAAGATGTTTTCATAAACTATTATTGAGAACTTATACGAATAAGCTGAAAACAGCTTATGAAAATTTCACAAGTTTTATTTTTTAGAAAACTTGGTACACGGAAAAGGACCAACTAATCCGAGGGATCCAATCCCACCGTCCACTTGCAGGGGCCATTTAAAGCTCTGTGATATCATAAGTTGTTTTCATAAGTTCTCTCAAACAGCTTCATAAGTGTTTATGTCAGATAAGTCAATCCAAACATGCCCTTAAGATTAAATAAAGAAAAACATAGCACCATGTTTTGCTGAATGCTTCAAACTTTAAATTCAAATTTCATGAGTAGAGTGTTTGAAATCTAAATAAGGAAAATTATTACCTTGGTAGTGTAAACTTTGTCACCATTGTCATTTATGTAACACTGAAGATACATTGTTGCTAAAACCCTGCAATAGAAAATATATTTTTTTTATGAGAAAAGGGCTACGAATAACAAATTCGTGAGTAACAAAGTGAAATTAATGGTGCTACAGCGAACCTGATCTCTCTTCCTTTAAAACGGCAATACGGATATAGAACTTCGGTAGTTCCTATGGAGTTTGAAGTAAACTTTTGTTTGTTTCCTCACAAGTTCAAGTATATAACCCTAAACCCTAGAATGTATTTGTTTGAACTGAAAGCTTACAATTTTTTTAGAGTACAGGAAGAAAGAAAAAAAACAAACTCCTAAATTTAATCAATTTATCCCATCTGTCGATTTTCTCCGGTCGTTGACGATCTATGTGGGATTGTCATGTCGTCAGACAGATAATGCCACGTCATACGGATATTTATTGGAAAAAAAAAATCTGATTTTTTTTAACCTAAAATTCATACCTATGAGTAAATACACTCAAATTTTACACTTATGAGTAAATATCCTAAAATTTTACACTTATATGCTAAATGCATCCTGAAATTGATAATAATCAAATAGATTGGGCAAACAATTTTTACACCTGTTTTTGTTCTATCTATAGTTTGCATTGGGATCAATGATAACCTTTAGGCTATGTTTGGATTGGTGGTGCGCGGTGGAATGGAATGGAATGGAGTGGGATAGAGTCACATTCTATTGTTTGGTTTTGTAAAAAAAGAATGGAATGGAATGGGATGTGATGGAACCCATTCCATCAAATACCACTCATTTACTCAATTTTCCATTCCTCCCAATTTGGGGTGTATTCAATGGAATTGAACACATTAATAATACACTTACAATTTTGTCCCGATTTTTTCTATTATTTTTTTTTAAAATTCAAACAACTTCGTTATTTTTTTTTGTATTATCTTTTTCTATATCGAATGGTAGTAGTAATACAACTAAACAAAAAATTGTTGTTGGATACGTTGTTTATCCATACAATGGTAAAGCTTCAATTTCGATAAAACAATATACAGGCTTGTTTCTTGTAAATTTCATGTTATTATATGTTGAATGTAAGCAGTAATTTTTGGGAATTCTATCAAAACAATATGCTTGTATTTAAATTGTTTCCAGGATGCACCCAACCCTGAATAGCTTCTGAAGAAATGATTTAGACTTTTTGCTAGAAATAATTTAGCCTAGTTTACAAATCTCATGTTATTATATCCTCAAATGATGCACCCAGGAATATAGTATATCCTGAATGCATATATTTTATATCCTGAATGCATAAAGTGGTATCCATGTTTCACAATTTCATGATTTTATTTACGAGTTCATGATTAAAGTTGATTTTATGTTTTTATTCTTGAATCTATATAATTATTAGGGATTTAGATTTTTGTAGTTGCAACCTTTTGTCAAAATTTGTGCAAGAACTTTTACATATCAACCATGAAGATGTTAAATGGTATTTTTTTTAATTGTTATTAATGTTTATTCTACATATTGATGTTTTTTAAATAAAAGGGTAAAATTGGAATAAAAAACTTATAACTCATTCCGTTCCGTCAACTTTCCAAACAATGGAATGAAAAATTAGCTCCATTCCATCATAAAATATCCAAACAGTGGAATGGTATCATTATTCCATTCTGTTCCGTTTCGTTCCATTCCGCTTCGTTAGTTTTAAGTTATCCAAACAGAGCCTTAAGCAATCTCAATGAATTCTACTCCAATGGTAACTACAATAAGCAACTCATACTTAATTGAACATATTTAATTTTTTAATACCCATTTAAGACCCTACTTTTCATGCATTTCTCTTTCTATCACATTGCCAACATATCACTTCTATTAGATCTATCACTCTCTTTATTTTTCTCTCTCGGGTGTTTCTATCACATTACCAACATATCACCGCTATTAGATCGACCGCTCTTCTTTATTTTATTTTACTCTTTCAGGTGTATGGTGTTCAAAGATAACTTTTCATCTTTTTGTGTCCTTATATACACTGTCATTCTTTCCGTTTTAGGCCCCGTTTGGATAAACAACTTATATTGATACTTATAGCATTAGAGCTTATAGCACTAGAGCTTACATCATAAGCTCTAATACTCAATAAGCTATTTACGTTTGGATATATACACTAAAAAGTACTTACATAAATTGAAGTGTTTGGATGTGTCATTACATAAGCAATTATGAAATGTTAAAATATTTTTAATTTAAGAAAAATCAAAGAACAAAACCACAATTTTTTTTAAGGAATCAAACCACGATTTTAAAGTTGTAAAAAGAACGATATTAAAATGTAGTAATAGTTTTAATATGCATAAAAAAGAGTTAAATAAGCCTTTGGTCTTTAAAAATATAGTCAAATTCATTTTTAGTCCTCATAAAAGAAGTGAAATGTTTCGGTTCCTAAAAATAATTTGAGAACATAGTTTAGTCCCTGTTAAATTAAAATTTGTTTAATTATGTTTAAAATCTGAAACTTTTGAATGGTTTTTTACATATTTGTTTATAACATTACAATAAGTTCCTCCATAAAAAGTAAGCTCAAAATTTGATTTTTAAGTCTAAAATTTTACTACTTTTATCTTGAAATTTTGACGTTTTAAAAAAATCATATTTAATTCATTAGATGTTAAAATGTTATAATTTTGGGTAAAAGAGTTTCTTATAATATTCTTAACATGTTTGTAAAAAAAACTTTCAAAAATTTAAAAGTTTATGCATAACTACACAAATTTTAATTTTATAGGAATTAAAACTATGTGCTAAATTTTTTTATAATGACCGAAACATGTCTTTTTTTATGAGGACTAAAAACGAAATTAGATATATTTATAGAGACCAAAAACTTAATTTACCCTATAAAAAATCATTAATATTCTTATTTAAAAAAATTAACATTAGAGGTGTAAATAAATAGTCTAAAATCACTATTCTCAAGTATAATAATTCAAATACCCTTTAAATAAAAAAGTATAATAATGCTAATATAAAAGTAAGAAAAATTATAGTCCTATACATTGTTGAAAAATTCCTTTTTTTTTTTTTTTTTTAGTTACGTACGTGTGTTATTACTTACTTTGAGATAAAACAAAGATATGTATATAACTAATCCCTGGAAAAGATAACTATACAATGAAAAAAAATATAGGCTTTGGAAAAAAGTGTAATGCGGGAACCGAAGCAGGTCTTATATTTGCATAAGCTCTGTATTAAGCTTTTTGTTAAGCTCAAAATTTGAGCTTATTAAAATTTGGCATAAGCAGCTTATGAAATCGTGATAAACTATTTTTATTGATTTATCTAAACACTTTTAAAAAAGCTTATGTTAGTAGATAAGTTTAGAATAAGTCAATCCAAACGGGACCTTAATGCAATAGTGTACATAGATTGATAGTCACATGTGCATCTTCAACCACGTGGTCCACATCTCTGTGTTCTCTCATTTTCATGTCCTTGGGCACCTACTTTGCTACGCCCTTTCAAACCTTAAAGAGTCTTTAGCCAATATTGTGGTCCAGTGGAACATGAACAAGAATCTAGAACCACTAGGACTTTACTTGGTAGCATAATTAACATTTTATGATCAAAGATCTTGCTAATATAAGCTTTCCATGAAACAGTCTTTCAGAGGTAAGGCATGAGACTATTATCACTTGGACATGTGATAGCATAATCTTAATTATTGGTTTTTTGAACATTGGAAATAATGAATGAACTCAAACCAAACAAAATCGATCCACTTTGAACCACGCTTCATGGTTCTTGAGGAATGCTAACACTCACTTTTGAACACTGTCTTTAATACTCACTCTCTTATTGGTTTAAATCGTTGTAGGTCTACACATTGAAAATAGAACGCACAAAAAATGGTGGGACATACATTAATTTAGTGCACGGTTCTTATATATCAAAATCCGGAGATACATTTTAGACATAAAACATCTACCCTATTTTGCTAAACTTAATAGGGAAATAGCTACAGCATCATCAACAATGATTGAGAAAATACAAATTAGAAGAAAACATTAATAAGGTGAAATTAAAATAAAAAGGTAAAATCGCCATTGGAAATACACATCTCACTATACATACAATGCATTCTTGTCTAGTAATCAATAATTAAATGTCTGGATAGAATGATACCAAAGACAAATAATCTTAAGATAAATGATACAAGCACTTGACAAAACCTTCATAAAGTCATAAACCCCTCAAAAAATAATAATAAATGAGTGATTGAGAAATTTTAGATGAGTGTGAAACAATGAATAAGCCACTTCTTACAACTACCAACTCATTATTTTCTCAAGGGTTTATCTGTGTTTTTTTATGAACCTATTGACCATTTTACGACTGTCCATGAAGGGATTTAAACTCTGTCCTGAAGTTACATAGTCAAGCTCTTACCACTTGAACCGACACCTCATAAAAATGGTTTACTCCTGTTTGTATCATCTCTCAAATCTTATAGCTTCAGTGTAAGATCAGGAGATGTAGATGCTTGAGGTGGAGGAGGTACCATTGGAACAAAACTAGAATTTGAACTTTGAGGATATCCTATACTAACACCTCCTCCTTGGTCCACCTGTCTAAAACTTCCGGGCCAAAAGCTACCTACATCATCATCTTCAACGTAAACTAGCGATCCAAAATGGTTTCTATCAAATTTCGCAGCAGCTCTCATATCTGGAGCTCTCATTGATGATGATGGTTGCATATGTCTTTGATGCATTGCAGAATGAGCTTCAACACCGAGGGACCGAAAAGGCGAACCATGTAGAGGTAGAGATGCAAGGCTTGTATACCGTTCGGTGAACATTCCCATTCGCATTGCACGTTTAGCCATCGTCCTCTCCCTTTTGTGAGCGTTCTGATGACCCCCTAATGCTTGCGAGCTATAGAACTTCCTCTTGCAGTAATTACAAGAGAATATCCTTGGAGTTACCGATGGCGAAGCATGAACTTCAGCAGCTCCTACTTCACTACTAGCATCACTTGAACCCATTAACTCGGCATCACTCAAACTGAAATTGAGTGTCAAGTCAAGAGTCATAGGATCTAGATCTTGGGGTGTTTCTGACTGATTTTCAGGTTCCAAGTTCAAGTTTGGAGTCATCATTTTTATGAACCTTATATGAGCTATAACTTCTTTTCCAGAAGGCAAGTTGGATAGATCAAATGTGGCAAATTGATTAGCTTATCATGATACTGCCACCTACATTATGATGAAAAACATTATATGATATGTAAAGGTTGCTCAATGTCAAGTTGTCAACAACATCTTTAACTAAAAAGATTTTTATGGAAAACATAACTTTTGATCTAAAATTCATTTTGTTTGCCCAAAAGAGGAAATGGCCTTCAAACTATCACATCAGTAGTAAACTATCTTGCCAAGTAAGGAATTAGAAACTTAAATATGTAACAATTTAGATTTGGTCCTTAAAAGAACCCAAATGTTTAATTGATAGATCCCCAGCAAGGGAATTATAAAAGTAAGCAAACTGAAAGGGGTAGCTGAGAGACTTCACACATTTAATCTGATTTCATATTCTTATTGCTAAGTTAATTGCTTGTTTGGTTTTATTAAATTATGCAAAAGAGAATATTGGCACTGTGTATTGTCTGTTGTTGCAAATATAACACTATTCAAACTTTTACAGTCTTGCATCCTTTATTTGCTGGGGAAGCCAAATTATTTTTTTTATTAGAGTTAAATATATTTTAATCCCTATAAATTTTTTATTTTTGTAGAGCAGAATTCAAGATAATTGTAGAAAGTAATAACATATTTAACCCTTAATTGTATAAGGAAATAAAAAGGCTTAATATACAGGAAGTGTTCAGGAGAAGTTATCACTCATAAATTTGAGAAAATTAACACTTCTATACTTGCATCAATTGATATGATAAGTAATCAGTAACCACTCAAGACTACTCCTAACTATATAAGCAAAGAAATAATCAATCAATTTTGGAAGATTGGAAACACTCAAACTCTAGAAGATAATCAATTATGGCTTGGATTGGTTATTGGACAAGGGAAGAAAAAAAATGCTCTTAACATCAAATTAGCCTCCCTGTTGACACTTACAGCTTAGATCTAAATTTCAATACTCAAATTTAGGAAACTTAATTACCTTCTCTTTTGTTAGGAAACTTATGTTAATATATTAATATTCTTGCAAGTTAAAAAATATTGTCCAAAAGAACAATTCTTGCAAGTTAAAGTAAAGCTTCAAGGAACTTCAAAGCACAAAAAAGATTAAAAAAAGAAGAGGAATACACCAATTAAAAAAGAAGAAGAAAAGGTGAAAAAAAAGATAACCAAAAAGAGTAAAGCAGAGTGGTGAAGGGGAAGAAATGCATGGAAAAAAGTGTAAAAGAAGCAAATATTTAGGTGATGAGTTGAGTGCAAAGATGTACTTACATAAGCAGCTAGCATAGTACGAAAGAATCTAAAGGCAGGGTTGTGTAGTGATATAATATATGCAGCAAAACCAAGTAGTGACTGGCAAGAGTATTAGAGAGAAGCAAAAACAGACGGTGGGAAGCTTTTTCTTCTAGTTTCTAGGATAAAGGAGGAGAATGAGTGAGTTGATACTTAAAAAGGAGATGATAAGATTACAGAAAAAGAAAGACTTATGGGAAAGCAGAAGAGAGATGGTATTGGTAGGGTTGTCAGATAACATAATTACATAACACAACACTACAAGACATATAGGAGAGATGAAGAGGTTAGTTGTTTTTTGTTTTAGTTTGACATTGATGGGGAGTGTGGGAAGTGTGGGGAGTGCTAGGAGCAATAATGAGTAAATGGTTCTTAATCACTAAGGGTGTGTTTGGTTGGGAAGAGAAATTGTGAAGAGAGAAAGTGATGAGAGAGAGTATGATAAGAGAGAATTACGTGAGAAATAGAGTAGATTTGATGTATTGTTTGGTAGAAGAGAGGTTGAAG
>Ga0315914_1002289_pt1 | contig 29341 bp, 23 predicted proteins | sample MpolenodulesMG_FD_203920 | JGI IMG/M metagenome (GOLD analysis project Ga0315914, IMG submission 203920) | Medicago polymorpha root nodule microbial communities from Los Angeles, California, United States - elongated nodules | ecosystem: Host-associated > Plants > Roots > Nodule | place: USA...
TGAATTTTTTTTTTTTTAAGAAGCTAAAATGAAATATATTACCACATAAAAGCGTTATTCCCAGCACAAGGGGTGCCAAGGAAAAACGACAAGGTCTCAACAATATTTACAAAGGGAACCAAAGACAAAAAAGATGAACAAAAGAAAGAAACTATTAATCACCACCCTATTGGTTAAATTGTCTTTCGTTGGAAGGCGGTTGGTGGGTCGTTCCTAGAGTTTTAGGGGTCTTAGACATAATATGAGAAAATGATCCCTTATATAATACTGCGTAAAATTTGTTAGCTCATTGTTGTGATTTTATTAACTCTTCATTTCATTTTTTTTCTTCCGCAACTACCAAATAAATGATTTTTAGGCAACATTTGAAAATAAATCAAATACTTTATAGACACCAAAATAAAATAAAATATTGTAGAAATATAGAACAATAGCACATGCGAAGTAGACTGAAATTTATCACCTAACAATGATAACACCAAAAAAGTAAAAGTATATCAACACATAATACATGATACAAAATCAGTGTTAGACTTTTTAGAGGAATTATAGATACAAGAACTCCTTTGTATACTAGAAGTATCTTGTAACAAGTTCATAAGTATCTTTATATGTTATAAGTATCTTTAACAAGTTCATTAAGATGATACATGAATGTGTCTCGCATGATCTTGCATTATCAAATTCAACTATACAATCCTTTCAATGAGTTCAAGAAAGTTGACATTACTATATTGATGTAATTTATTTTTTTGGAACCTTTCAAAGACAAGATTAAGATTAATTTCTCTAGTAGGTCCATTTTCAACTAAAATTTGTTTTGTTATGAAAATTATCCTAATTTATTCGATAATAAATATCACCAATATTTTTAATATTAGCGAAGCACATCATTAGGAACAAAGGGCCCAAAAATATCACAAATTTCTTCGATAATAATTGTTTGGCATCCCCTTACCCCAACCTAAATGTTTCATCTCATCCAGAATTGTCATTTTATTATCAAAAAGATAAAAAAAAAAAGTGGTTGAATTATCATCAAAATAAAATCGAAGCTCTGTTACCTACAACACACAAAATTATCATCTACCCATATTCCCACACCCACACCAGCACCCTGATTAATACTAACCAAATTACCCCACGACAATGGACCATTTTTCCCTTCTACACGCAACCGCAACATGCATCCATCCTCTCAGAATTTGGTTGATAAAACTATATACCATAAACTACCACCCTTCAATCTCCAACACCATTTACCCAACGAAGCCATATTAAATGCCCTGAACCGCCTATCCCTCAGGCCCTCTTTCTCCTTGTTAGAACAACAATAGCAAAATTTATCCAAGAAATTTTGCCAACATCCTTACTCACCCACCCACCACCCCTAGAAAAACACAATTAAAAACAGTTTCGATAGAAGAAATGATATATGCGGGAGCCTTGAAGAAGGAAGGAAAGTAGACTGAAAAAGAGGACAAGACGCACTTCAGAAGAACCAATTGACCACCAAAAGAAATGTTTATTCTCTTCCAAATTGACAATATAGGTTTAATACGATCAAGAAGGGATTGTTGGGAATTCAATTTACAAGAATCACCACTAATAGGAAGCCCCAAATAATGAAAGGGGGGCGGCCAATTTTACAATTCAACACAATAACAGCCTAAACCATCCAAGATTCAACCGCATTAAAACCGAACAACATGCTTTTATTGAAATTTACCTTTAGGTCTGAAATCAACTCAAAAAGGATAAAAACAACTTTTAGGGATCTAACATTTGCCCAACTCTTGACTCCCAACAATATAGTGTCATCATCAAATCGAAAATGGGAGACATAGATATTGTTTGAACCACAAGATGAATATTCTATAAATAGCTCATCCTCCATGGGTGCATTCATCAAAACATTAATGCCTTCAGCAGCTAGTAAATATAGAAAGGGTGAAATGGGGTCTCGATGATGAAGCCCTCTTTCAAATTTAAAGTCATCAGTTGGACTCCCTTTCATCAAGATTGGAGCTAAAGCTGTAGTCTAACATTTTGTGATCCATTTCCGCCAAAGGGTATGGAACTAATTTTTAACATCATTGATTCAAGGTACTTCCAATCACCAAGACAAAAGCATTCTTAAAGTCAACTATAAATAACAGTAACTCTTTTTTTTAACCTCCGAACATCATTCTTAACTTTATTAGCTATAAGAATTCCTTCTAAAATTTGTCTACCTTGAATAGAGGATGACTGGGAGTCTAATGTAACACTTCCAATTACTTACCTTAATATGTTAGATAAGATCTTAGATAGAACTCTATACATGCTTCCTACCATTGAAATTGGCCTAAAATCAGCAAACCTTTGCGAACTTTTAACCTTAGGGATAAGGGCTATAAAAATGTTGTTGATTCCTCTCGACAAATTTTGGTTACGATCGAATTCAGTCATGAAATGTCTAAAATCATCTTTAAAATCAGCCCAAAAATCTTTGTTAAAACCAAAACTATTTCTTTCAGGCTTTGGGCTCTTAAAACTATCACAGTACACTGTATATTTAACCTCCTCGAGGCTGAAAGGTCTAATTAAATTTCCACTTTGCAAAAAAATTCAAAGACTTAAAAGAGAGGTTATCAATTCCTGGACGCTCTGATGTACCTAACTAAAAATTGGAAGCAAAATGGTTGAAACCAACTTCACGGATACCCCCTAACTAAAAGTTGGAAGCAAAATGGTTAAAATAATTTCATTTCTTGCAAAATTTAATTTAATTTAATTAATGTATTTATAACTTTTTTTTTACAAGATAGTATCTATTAAATAGATAATAAAAGATAAAAAAGTTAAATAAATAAATATATAATATATCAAGTTGCGACTGATAAAGAGATTACATATTTCCATCAGAATGTTGGCGCCAAAATTCTGACGCTCATTTTTCTCAAAATTTTGAACTAAAATACAAATTTTGACTCAGATATGAGACGAAAATAAAAATACCGTCCCAATTTTACGATAGAAACGACAATCCGTCTCAAATTGGAGACAAAATTTCAATTCCGTCCCAAAACAATAAAGATTTATTTAATAAAATATTTGTGACAAAATAGTGTCGCAAATTCTATCCCAATTTAATTATTTTGGGACGGAAAATAATTATGCCCCAAAATTGTGTCCCAGTTTGGTGTTTTTCTTGTAGTGACTTGAGCTCCATGAAATGATAAAGAAATAATATCATTCGCACGCCTACGAGAGGACATGATGCCATGATTTTTTTTCTTCTGGAGTTAGCTTCCCCTTATTTTAACCACATTAATCGAGATTAGTACAAAAGTTTGTTGCTATTAAGTTTAAACAAGGTGAACGAGTTGGAAGTTAAGGAATGCAGCTCCTTTAATTATTCAGCCACAAGATCGAAATCCTCTCCCCAAATACCAAAAGTAGAGATGCGATCTTTTAACTCACCTATTTGACCATCCAAGTTCTGAGAATGTTATTAGTGTCAAAGCTTCAGACAACCTTTAATATTTTTAAGTTTTTTTCATTAGCACAAATTCTCTCCAACCATCCACTTGAAAAGAGTTCCACTTATCTTGAACAATATGTTTGTAACTCATAAGATCCGCCCATCATTTGAGCATGAGCAGAGGCCGTAGACCCTAATTGCCCTCATCAACAGTCGGAGAGATTGGACAATGGCCAGATAAACCTTTAGACAAAGAACTTTGTTCACAGTTGGACCATTGCAGACACCAATCCTCAAATAAAAGAAATATATTGATGTGACTCGTAAGAAGGCCATCACCCCATGATATCATATCATCTTACATTATATTTAGCATATTTTTTAGTCTTTTTTATTAGGTTTTGATCCAATTTAGAAGAGTTTTAGAACAATTGCCTATGATTTTTGGGACATTTTGTAATCTTTTCATTTCAAGTCATGTAATTCTTGTTTTTCCGAAACCAAACAATTCTTAGGTGTTTTTGTTGAAATTCACTACAAAATCATGCAAATAAGAAAAACAAAGCATCTTAATAGGATTTGGGAAGACATTGGATGATGATTCAAGAGGCCTTAAAAGACATTATAAAGAGGATAAATTATATTATAAGTCCCAAGACAAGTTTCAAGGAAGAAAACACTCATAAGTACCAATAAAAAGGTGAAAACACGTTGCCGAAGGCTACTGGAGCGCTCTAGGTGTGCTGCTGCATGAAAGCACAAGGCGTGTAAAAACTGCACTAGAGCACGAGGGGCGCCCTCCCACACACGAGGGCATGCACCTCCAGGTGGAAAAGCCTTGTTTCTCAGCCCAAACCCACATGGAAGTCATCATATTATAAAATTCGTCTCATTCACAAATTCTCATTCAGAACGAAGCGATTCAAAAGGAAGGCAAGCACTAGGAGCTTCAAGGAATGAGTCTCTCGTCATCCTTCATCTTTAGGGTACGTTATATTCTTTTGTAATTTTGTCTTTGGTTACCATGAGTAACTAAACACTAATTGGGTATGGTTTGCTCTATTTTATTTGTTGGATCATTTTTATTTAAGTCTTTTATTCAGTTATTTCATGTGTCCTATTTAATTTTCTTATGCAAAGGTCTTAATGCTTTTATCGGACTTAAGGAGGTGACATGCCTAGGGATGATGTTTGAACTTAGAAACAGAGCGGCACTCTACTACGGACGTTGCAATTAATTTTACTCTTTTCCCCTTTGTAAGGTAGACCGGATATGGTTGCTCATTTGTAGAACTACTAAGGTAAAAGAGAGTTTGTTGATGTCCTTCTAAGATTCATAGACGAAGTGGAGCCTTTAGATAACAATTTAGAAAATCCATCTCTTTTATGTTTCAAGTACCTCTGAGAGAGTAAGACCCACCTAATACTTTATGCAGAGGCATAAAGGAACCTATAGGATTGACGAACCTAAACCCTTTATAGCGCATTTAACTTTAGTTGAATCTAGCACAAGTCAACAGCTAGAGGGGTATAAAACCTCACAAACTTATCACTTAAATAGGTACCATTCAACAATAAATCTTCTTGATGCATGAGAAAAAGGTTACAAACTTTATGAGAACAAATCATATAGACAACATTAAGAGAATTATGCTCGGCAAGAATAAACGTGAGACCCATACTAAAAGTCAATATGAGCCTGTGAATAAATCCCCAATGTCCAGCCATAACAAAAGTAGCTTTTTAAAGTTTGTATAGAATATATAGGGTTTCATATGATCTCTTTGTTAACAATCTAGGGTTTCATATAGAATATAACAAAGAGACGTTTAGGGTTCCAATAATATTTTTCAATGACATTACATGACTAAAAGTTACGATAGAATATATAGTAAAACATAATAGATTCTACTAACTTATAAACCTAAAGGGCACAATAGCATAGATTCACTAACCCATCATCTAACATCTCTCCTCAAACTCATGATGCAATAACACCTAACATTAAAAGTTTGTCAAACAAAAAACATACTAAATAATATATAGTTATAACACTACCCCTCAAGTTGAAGCCTACTAAGCTTTAATCTTGTTACAAATTAACCCTGAAAATAAGATGTTAAGTCATGCCGACTAATATCAAAACTAACCTAGAGGAGGAGCAACCTAAGCGATGAACCATACGAGAGAAGATTCAAATTAAACCAAACCAATTTAATCCAAATAATCTCAATCCAAACGAAATAAAAGAAGCATTAGGAAAAAGTAACCAAAACAGAAGAAACCGATACATAGAGAAACAACTAATTAGAAGAAACCGATAAAGAGAGATAGAAAGAAGTAATCAAACAGAAGAAATCAAACACAACAATCAACGACATCGACCTATGAAATACAACTAGGCAGCTAACATACTTCGGTGAGACAAAACCATATTCAACGAAGGGTTCAAACATATCCCGAAATTCCAAAAACTTTATTTTCCAAACCAATCATAAAAAAGCCAAACAAACACATTCCCAAATTTTTGGTTTTGGGAACTAACAGCCGAACAATACAAATTGTTCAAGGAGGATCTTACAATATTCGGATACCATGTTAACAATCTAGGATTTCATATAGAATAAGAAAGAGATGGTTAGGTTTCAATAATATTTTTCGACAACATTACATATTAAAAATTACCTGAGAATATATATTAAAATATAATAGACTCTACTAATTTATAAGCCTAAAAGGCCCAATAACACACACTCAATAGAGGTATTCTTCTATGGTCACAAGATTAAATCAATAGTGTTTAGACATGTACACATAAAAAGATTATTCTCAAAATACTCAATCATTTTTTTTTATCATTTTCTTCTTTATTATTAAAAAAGTACTTCTTCACGTGAGTGTGACCAAATACTATTTATTTAGTCTTGTGACCATATTAGAATTCCTCGACTCAATAACCTATTGTTATCTAACACTCTTATGCCTCTGTTTGGATTAGTGGTGGAGGCAAGATTTCCACTTCCCAAGGCAGGATTCAACGTGGTTTTGTGAAGCTAGCATTTTTGGCTTCACTGCAAACGTGATATTCTGCCGTGGTTTTGAAAATTTTAAGCCTCTCCAAATACATACTATAAGTCCTTCACAAGCTGCATGACATGTATATGTCGTGATATGTTCTATCAACGTTAAGCGTATTAAGAGAATACCACTTAACATTAATCTCATTCTTGTGAACCTCAATATAGAGTATACTACTTAACATTAATCTCACTCATGTGAACCTCAATAAAGGAAGGTAGCTAAAGAATAGACGATGAAGAAAATTGACGACAAAAAGAATGCATGAATAGCATATTTTTGTTATAAAAAAATAAAATAAAAAATAGCATAATTTTCTTAGTCTACATTTTTGCTTTACAATAATTATGTTTTTATTTTTATCACTCATACATCGATGCTTTCTTTCAGCATTTGTTAAGAACTTCCCATGACTGAGCTTCCAAAGGAAGGCACCGATTATGATTGAATTACCATTCCTAATAATCCATGATAACAGGATAAGAGAATTTATCATTTCATTTCTATCATTGATAAAAAGAGATACCAAGATACTTCCCAAAATCATTAGTAACTTCAATATTTAAAATATTGCTGATATACTTTACAATGGATTTAGAAGTATTTTTAGAGAAATAAACCTTTCATTTGAGAAGACTAACTAGTTTTCCTACACGAGAAAAAAAAAATGAGCAAGATGTGTTGATCGAATAGATTTTCAAAGTCCACGACTTTTTATATAAAATAATAGAAAAACATTTATGTTGCAGGGAAGAAGTTTGGTATAGGGACGATGGTCAAATTAGATTGATATTCATCTAAACAAATATAGAATTTATAATTATTTTATGTTGATTGGGTCCATGCAAAGAACGGGGGATTGAGATGGAGATAAAATCTCCCAGTTGTGTGGAACTTGGAATTGAGGAGCACACCGCACCCGGCTTTACCCCTTTAACATCCTTAAACCCAAGTCATGTTCTTACACTTACACAAATTAAATAGAGAAAATTACACTCTCATAATTATGTTCTCATGAGAGGCACTACCAAAAAAGTATTTTCATGAGAGAAGTTTGAATTACACTCTCTTCTCTTAAAAAGTAAATATAAGAGAAAACTATACTCTCCTCTCCTATAACATGTTTGGATTACACTCCAGTTCTCTTAAGAATTAAATATGTATTGCATGTTAACCTATTTTCATGTAAATAAACATTTTTATAACAATAATTAACTATAAAATATAAATCATAATTTTCTGTCAAAAAGAATTCCAAGGCACCATTTAAGAAATCAATAGTCGGTCCTTGGATCGAATACCGAGTTTTCCAAAAAAAATTAATTAATTTATAACTCCAAATGTTAATACTAATTAAATTTAAATATTTTATTTATAATTTTATGATTTTAGAATATAAAATTTAATAAGCTATTTTATCAATTTTAATCATTTTTCCACTATTATTTTTTATTTTACTTTTGATGAAACTCAACATTTATATTTTATCTTATTTTTCTTTAAAATTATAATATGTTATTAACGAAATTGTGAATAAAATATTGGTAAAAAAAGAGAGCATATTAGATTAATTGTAATAAAATGGGCTAAGTTTAACAGAAAGGGACGAGAATGTGGATTTCAACTTATGACGGAAAGTAAGCATAATTTAATCATCTCTTAGGGGTTGGTAGTCTTCCAACTCGCTCAAACTTATCTCCTAGAGGAAATTTGGCGGTTAGTATGATTTTGGATTGTTTGTGGTGCCCGAGTATTCTCGTAGATGAGTTTTGCCGGTTGGTGTGACTTCGGATTGTGTGTGGTGACCCAGATATTCAAGAGATAGAGGATCACATGTTTTAAAGATGTAACTTTGTTGGAAGGATTTAATATGCAATTTTTAAAGGCAAAGTCTACCATGTTGTTGCATATTTGACGATTTTAAAACCGTCATTTTAGAAAATGAACTAAAAATCAATTTAAATATTTTATTTTTAAAAATTCTCAAAAGGAAATCTAAGAATGAAATAAAATAACACTAACTACCTTTTTGCTTTATTATAAAATAATTTTAAATAACAATTTAAAAGTATGTATATAAACCATTTCCCCATCTAAATAATATTAATTTGATAAATATATTAATTTAATACATGTATTAAATAAACATAATTATATGAAAAAAATATCAAATGATATAATTGGTGAAACATAATGGGGAAATAAGCATTAATGATTCCTTTTATTTGAAAAAGTTCAAACATAAAATAAATATTAAAAAATAACATTTTTCTTAAATGTACTCTGACAAGGACAATTAATTGCATATATAACATAAAAAATATTCCTAAAATGAATAATTTTTTTGACAAATTCATTGAATCATAGTAACTAATCCTAGCAAAAAAAAAAGTAATTAAAATGCACATTATTGACAAAATTTAAAGGAAAAAAAATGGTATTAGGATATGGCCATCAATAGTCCCAATAATAAAACTAAAAACCGAGGCTATGACCCTATGTACATAGTTAGTTTTATACTGCCTCCAATCACATTTATAAGCAAAACAATATTTTTTAAATTCATTGAATACTTAATGTATTTGGTCTATATATATACCAAATACATTAAATATTAAATGAACCTAAAAAACACATTTTTGCTTATAAATATGACAGGATGGAGTAGGTCTAAGCAATGATTTTCGTTTGGAAAATTATTATGACATTTAATTTGTTCAACCAAAGGTCAAACAAAATAAGAAGTGCCATTAATTTTCTTTCAAGAAAAAAATAAAAATAAAGTGCAATTAATTTGACGATATCAAAATAATAATAATAATTCTCTTGACATTGAGAATATATATTATTATTACATTATTATATTTACATTTGGAAACAAAAATTGACTATGATTTTTGAGAATCATAAATATGACATACCATTAGTGGAACACTTTCCTTAGTAAACCTTGATTAAGTTGACTGTCTTCATTCCCTCAAAATAACTCTTACTAGCTTCCTTAAAATAAAATAAAAAACTCTTACTAGTAACTCTTTAAATACATACTTCACCTTCCCTCAAAAAAAATACATACTTCACCTTTCAAATACGTTTCATTGTAATTTTTGCTTGTTCAAGTTAAGAACCAAATCTCTATACTTTAAAAATCTCTAGTTTATTTTTACGGTATTGAAAATCTCATTTGTTACCAATAATTATGTCTTTTCATTGGTGTTATTTTACTTGTCTATTTCTCATGGTTGATTTGGGAGTAGAACTATCAAATGCTCAAATTCACCGAAGATATGGAAATAGGTTACTCCCTTACAGGAAAATAACAGTTGATCCAAAGGGGCACCATGGAAGTTTCTCTACCATACAATCTGCTATTGATTCCATTCCTTCAAACAATAGGTATTGGACTTCCATCATTATAAAAGAAGGCATATACAGGTAAACTTATAAGTAGTTTTCATCATTATTTTTCTTGGATGACAAATTCATTAATTTATATATCGAAATCGATTGTTGAAACTTTTGTATTGTTCTCGTGTCATTGTTACATTTAAATGATTTTTTTTTACTAAGTAGTCTAGTGGCTAGGTTAACTCACTATAAGTGTGTAATTCAGTGTTCGAACCCGATCCTCTGTAAACAACTGAGCTACACTTACACAGGAGAAATGATAAATAATTAACCAGATTAAGTAGAACTATGTGGAATATCATAAAACAGTTGTGTGCTAATATTTCCATACAACAAATTAATATCGATATTCAAATGAAAAATTGTTGAGTTTTTGTGGTGGTTTATTTTGTATAGGGAGAAATTGAGAATTCCTTATGATAAGCCTTACATTATTATACAAGGAGCGGGGATGAGCAAGACAATAGTTGAATGGAATGACCATGCAACTACTTTACAGAGCCCTACGTTCTTTACCATGGCTGACAATATTGTGGTCAGATTTATTAGCTTTAGGGTGAGAAATAATCCCTTGCTGTTTCATTTTAATGCCTATTGTGTACTTCTCTTCTTACATATTAGTTACTCATTCCCATTCATTCACTTATTTTTACTTGGTATTAATTTAATTACATTTTCAACAACTCTTTTAGGTTTTTTATGAGAGTTTGGAGGGCAAGAGATCGAAGGGCTTTGGGAGGAGAGGAAATGAATCTTTTTGATTAATTTTGAGATTATTACAACAACTTAGATTGCATTTGAAAAATTTACCTAAACCATTTACAACTTTTCAAAATTATCTTCCAATGCAATTTCGGAGTTCCCTTGAATTAGGAAATTTCATATTACGAAGAAGAAAAAACCCTCAAAGCCCTCCCTTCCCACGGTCGTCAGTTCCTCCCACTTCCTTTTTTTAAACCCCCTTCCTCCACTCCCAAACACACCTTTAGAGTGTCTTTAGATTAGGGATTTTAACAACGTAAAGTAATATTTTATGGGATCTAAATTCTCTCAGGTAAATTTTATTGTTTGGATGCCATTAAAAAATAATCGGCGTGGATGAATAATTTGAAAAGTTTTCAAAATGAAAGATTTTGTAAGTTATTTTATCAAAGCTAAATTCAGGTGCCACTTAAAAACTAAGACTTTGAAAATTTCTCACTGCCTTATACAATGTGAATCTCAAATTGGTCCCTATAATTTTTTTAAAGTTACAAATTAGATCCTCTAGATTTTTAAAAAATTTAATCAGTCCCTATAAATTATCAAAAAGTTGCAATTGGTCCCTATAAATTTTAAAAAAATTCAAATTGGTCCATATTTTTTATATTTTAAAATTCTAAAGTTTACCTAAAACTTTTAAAGTTTAAGAATGAAGAATTTTATTGCTCGACCAAACATAAAATTAGAAACGAAGGAAATTCAATTGAGCTATTTCAATTATCTAAAGTTGTAATTTCTTTAGAATTTGAAGTTACTCCATCCAATCCGTCTTTCCTAGAGTTATCAAATTTATTGCTATAATATTTAGTTTTAAAGCACAAACTAAAATTGATTAATTCTTGTCAAAAAGTGAAAAAATATTGATTAATAAGATATTAGAGAATAGAGACTTTGTTGAAATAGGTCAGACCGGCTTAAATGGCATATAACCTAGTATACTATAGGTCATGTCATTTCAAACTTCTTTTGTAACTAGAAAAGACTTGAGACTTTTTCAAAAGGCCGTTTAACTAAATAAGTCAGGCCACAAGCCATAAAATCAACCCAAATAAACAAAAATAATCACATTTATACTAATCACCATTTTTCCCCTTCCGTTTCTCTTTTGCTAGTTTATACTTGTTATATCTTAGTTTGTGTTTCCTTTGAGCTGAACATGTAATAAATTTGACTCTTTATATCTCCGGAATCAGAATTCATACAATAATCCAAGAAATCGTAACCCAGTGGTCCCTGCCGTAGCTGCGATGGTAAGTGGTGACAAGACTTACTTCTATAGTGTTGGCTTCTTTGGTTTTCAAGACACTTTGTGGGATGATCAAGGAAGACATTACTACAAGAATTGTTTGATTGAAGGTGCTGTTGATTTTATATTTGGTGCTGGCCAGTCTTTATATGAGGTAATAATTGTTACGGTCGTGTTGAATAAATGGTCCAAAATTATAGGGTCATGCTAACTAGCACCTTAGGGTATTAGTAAAAAGGAAAATGCTAACAAGTTCCCTTAGGACATTATTTACTTATTATTAAATAATTATGCAGGAGTGTTCCATATCCGTAATTGCTGCTGCTCTAGGTCGACGGATTGCTGGTTTTATTACAGCACAAGGGAGAACAGGTCAAAATGATGCAAATGGTTTTGTTTTTAAGAATTGTAATGTGTATGGAGATGGAACTACATACTTGGGAAGACCATGGAGAGCTTATGCTAGAGTTCTATTCTACAATACCAATATGTCCAACATTGTAGTACCTACTGGTTGGGCGCCATGGGATTTCGTCGGACACGAGTAAGATCCCTAATTTACATCCTTTTTCTTTTTCTGTTCATCATCATTATATAATTGGTGAATAGAACCAGTGTCTTCTCTAGACGGGAATCCTATGGAGAGTATCAGGTCTCGAAATTTTTTGATATTAATTTCTTTGGGCGGAAAACTTGTGAAGTATCTGGTGTCCATGACAAAATAAAACTGTAACAATCGGATGAAAACTTCGAAAGTAATTATTTTATTTTTTTAGGTTTTCTATTTTAAAAAATATGTCCAATAGTCTCTTGAGCGTATTGGGGTGTGTTAAAGAAAGACCCTAGTACAAATTAGAAAATGCATTATGCAAAAGATGAGAACATTATGAAGTCCATTATCATATTTTTTTCATTTTTGATTTTATTTCTTTGATTTGCATGCTTTTAATTCTGATTTTGACCTATATCAATATATCTACACTCTTTTTTACAGGAACCGCATACAATTCGCAGAGTATAGAAATATTGGAGCTGGTTCAAAAACAAACAAACGAGTGAAATGGTTGAAGAAGTTGGATTGGACAACCGTTAATATAATGGCGAGTGACAGTTTTGTTGATAATGAAGGATGGCTTAAGATAGCTTCAGAAATTTAGCTAATGGATGTAAAACAACATCACTTTAACTATGAAAAAGGATATTTGATGGGTCAAATACCCTCTACTTTAATTTCTCCAACGTGTGAATTTAATACTAATTGTATTTTACTCTGTACTTTACCAAAAAATATAGTATTGTCCCTAAATATACGATGGTATATAAATTTTTAGATGCATTTACCACTCTTTTTCTAAATATACATTTTATTAATACTATCAATTTGTCTTGATATATGAAAAGTTAACAAGAAAAATATATTTTTACTAAAAGATAATTTAGTAATAGTCACACATTTGAAGTCAATTAGACATTCTGAAGTCTCTTATGTTTGTGCGAGTGTACGTCCTTTAAAAAGTTGTGGAGAAGCATGACATTCTGAAGTCAATTGCTTGTGGGAATATAATCACATGACAAATCGGTATGGAGCAATACGATTTATTGAAGTCCTAGAATCATAGGCCTATGAGGTTAACCATCATTTATATAAACCCTAGATGATATTTGATATATGACATGCATTAATCCAACAAATAAGTAGATGAGATTCGAAGAATCATAACCACCGTTAAAACTCTGAACAAAAACTCGTTTATTTTTCACCGCAATCAAACAATATTTCAAACTCACCCAATTTACAATTTTTAATTGTAAGTTTAGTAAATTAGCTAATAGCGAACAGGGACGGATCTGTACATAGGCTACGCGGGGCTAAAGTCCCACATCAAACTTCCCTAATTTTTTTATTATAAATAAGGGTAATAGTTATTTGGTCATTGAATATGTAACGAGTAGTTACAATAGTCTCTTATTGTATTAAAATTTGAAAATAGTTTCTGATTTTGCACTTTATTAGTCAAAATAGTCCCTGAAGTGAGAATAAATAAGTATATTGAAGGACTAATATGACAATATTAACGAAGTATTTTTATGTCAAAGATTATTTTGACTAACGAAGTGCACAATCAGAGACTATTTTGAAATTTTGATACATTGACCATCTATTATGGCTACTCCTTACGCATTCAAAGACCAAAATGACTTTTACCCCTTATAAATAAAACACAATATTATTTTTTATTTTTAATATAGTTTGCATTATTGTTTCTTTGAAATTTTTACCCTACATGTACCAAATGTTTAGATCAGCCTCCGGTAGCGAACGATAATCCATATGAAAACGAGAACTTACTATTGTATTACTTTGAACAATTTCTTAAACTTGTCAAATTTGTCATCAGTATACATGCTTCCAAATGTGGTCTTTCCTATCTCAAGGAAACTATTGATCATTGGTTGGAACTATCAGGTGATTCTACTCCTTCTATTCACGGATTCTGTGCTTCAGATTGGACATGAAACATTTTGGATCGTAATTTATAAGTCAACTAGATCTTACATGGTATACTTTGGCTCAAATCCACTCTCGTGGTCATGCAAAAAGCATCCTACGTTTGCAAAGTCCTCCACTAATGCAATGTACCGAACTATTATGTCTACCAAAACTGAAATATTTTGGCTTCAAGAGCTTCTCAAAGAACTTGGTGTTAAGCCACTTTGAGTAAAGCATCTTGTAATTGACTATCATTTTATCTGTGATCTTGTTAGCACCAAACAACTTCAAGTGCTTCACATTCCACGAAGTCACTAGCTTACAGACCTTTTCATAAAACCACTTCCGGCTGATCACTTTCTTCTTCTCAAATCCAAGATTAGTGTTGTTAACCCCTCCACCATCTTGTGGGGGGTGTGTAGGAGTATCAACTGATCCTACAAAATCAGTACCTAATGAATAAAACAAATGTGTTTCTCTTTCTCATTTAAATATAGGTGTTACAATATCTTTTCATTTAATTGCAATTAAGTGTGTATTGCTAATTTGTTTCATAGCATTAATACACCTTCCCTATATAAAAGAATAACCTTATAGCAATTGTAAATCAATGCAAATAATAATACTATCAATTTAAGCTTCTATTTTTTGATAGTGTCCGGAGTTCGAATCCAGACCTTAGATATATTATGCATTATCTACTAAGCTAACAGGAACCAATTTAGGCTTCTATAATAAAAAGATATGTTGGTAAAAAAAAGAAAGATATGTTTTGGGTTAGGAGGTCCCGAGTTCGAGTTATGCTCATGCCTTTGTAGGATGATAAAGATAAATACTCTTTCTAAGAGCTCTTTAAACTCGAATATATTATCTACCATTGAGACATCATTTTTTAGGTGCCTCTAGAATGGTTTTATTCCTTTCAAGTGTACCTTCCCCTCATGCTCATCTAGCAGCGGAGAGGTCTGCTTATAAGCCAGATTTTCCACCTCATCGGTACCTTCCATTTCAACAAGAGTATTGCTCTCAAGCCTCAGACTCGTATGATGGGGAGAGGATATGACAAATAATTGTCACTAATACTTAAAAAATATGAGACAAATATTTGTCACTAACGATTATAATTTATCAAAGATTTTTAATAAGTTTTTTGTTTCTGGCAGAAAATATTTTTTTTGTTAAAACAATTTTTTTGGTTACATTGTTAAAACTATTTTTTGGTAGTGATATTGTTAAAACTAGTATTTGATTTAGAGAGAAAAAGGGCCATAGTAAACTTTTTTTTCTTTCTAAAAAAAGTAATTTAATAAGTATGATAGATAATAATGTAAATGATTTTATCTTTCAAAAAAAAATAATGTAAATGGTTTTTTTTTTAATACTATTGATTTGATTCCTAAAATAAAAGGGCCCAACCTTTTGTTTCTGATAAAAAAATTATTTAATAAATATGATACGAAAATATGATAAGAGTGACTATTAATTAAAACAAATCATGTTTAAGTTTTAATTTAATTTTTCTCTCAAAAACGAAAATAGGATAAGAGTGACTATTAATTAAAACAATCATGTTTAAATTTTAATTTAATTTTTCTCTCAAAAAAAGTTTTAATTTAATTTTGAAAATAAAAAAGATTTTATTTAATTTTATGATAGGAGAGATTAACACACATTCAACAAGAAACATAAAAAGCACCCCTAAAAAATAGATCTAAACATCGAAAGTACACAGAAACATCCTCAAAAAACAAAAACAAAAAAGTACACAGAAACTTGAGTTTATGTCTCAGTCTCTCACTCTATATTCTTCTTCCTCTTTCTCCGCTGTATCAAAAGCTATTTTCATACCAAAAAAAGCATTATTTTTTTCTTTCTCTTTCACTTTATTCTCTCTAAAAAACATTCCTTTTTTTAGTAGAATCATTGTCACTCACAACCCTAAAATTCAGCATTATTGAGAGATTTATTCCCTCATTCTTGCAAAATTATTCTCTCTTCTCTTGCGCCACTTTCCTTGTTTTTTCTAAATAAACCCTATACTCAAAACCCCTATTTTTTCAACAACAAAATAAAATTGCACAAAACCCTAATGGGTTTCAGAGTTTCCAACGTTCATCTCGTTGTTGTGTTGTTTTCTATGATGTTTTTTGCTGCATGCTCTCAAGATGATGTTGTAATGCAAAAGCTGAAAAGTTCTATAAAATCATCAAACAATGATCTTGATTGGTCAGACTCAGATTCTCGCAAATGGAATCGTATTCAGTTTAATGGAAATAAGGTCACTGCAATTCAAATTGCGGGTCTCAATATTCAAGGTTCTTTACCAAAAGAATTGGTGCAACTCACTCAGTTAACTCGTTTTGAATGCAATGGAAATGGTTTATCTGGTGATTTTCCTTACATGCCAAGTTCACTTCAGTTTTTGTATATTAACAACAACAATTTCACTTCCATGCCAAGTGATTTCTTCACCAACATGAGTAATTTGATTGATGTGAATATTGGTTATAACCCTTTTCCTCAGTGGCAAATTCCTTCTAGTCTTAGGAATTGTTTAGCCCTTCAAATTTTTTCTGCTATGAATGCTAGTTTAGTTGGTATAATCCCCGAACTCTTTGGAAAAGAAACTTTTCCAGGTTTGACTGATTTGTATCTGTCTTTCAATTCTCTTGAAGGGAATTTGCCTAATAGTTTATCTGGTAGTTCTATAGAAAAACTTTGGGTGAATGGTCAAAATAGTATTAATAAACTCAATGGTACACTTTCTGTTTTGCAAAATATGACATCATTGAAACAAATTTGGGTTCATGGCAATTCTTTTACTGGTCCTATACCGGATTTATCGAATCATGATCAATTGTTTGATGTTAGTTTGAGAGATAATCAGTTAACCGGTGTTGTTCCACTGTCTTTAACTTCGCTTCAAAATTTAACAGTTGTTAATTTGACAAACAATTATCTTCAAGGGTCACTTCCGAAGTTTCAAAATAGTGTTCGTGTTGATAATGTTATTGATAGAGGGATTAATAGCTTTTGTACTAAGGTTGTTGGTCAACCATGTAGTCCGGTTGTTAATGCTTTGCTTTCTGTTGTTGAACCTTTTGGTTATCCTCTTAAACTTGCTCAAAGTTGGAAAGATAATGACCCTTGTGGTAATAATTGGTTAGGAGTTGTTTGTTCTAGTGGCAACATTACCATTATTGACTTTCAAAACAAGGGTTTTACTGGCAGTATATCTCCTAATTTTGCAAGCTTTAGTTCTTTGACGAAGTTGCTTCTTGCTAACAATAATCTCACCGGTACTATACCTAAGGAGCTTGCTAGTATGCCTCAGCTGAAAGAGCTAGATGTTTCAAATAATTTGTTGTATGGTCAGATACCATCGTTTCGCAGAGATGTGGTTGTTAAAACCGGTGGTAATCCTGATATTGGAAAGGATAAATCTCATGACTCACCTGACAGCCCCAAATCTAGTTCCGACTCTAGTTCTGGAGGTGAAGATAAGAAGAAATTGAGTGTTAGAGCAATTGTTGGGATTGTGATAGGGATTGTATGCTTAATTGCTGTACCGGTTGTGGTATTTGTTCTGTATCGTAGAAGACAAAATAAGCGTGATGACAAAGTTCAATCTCCGAATGCTATTGTGGTACATCCTCGTCACTCTGGAGATGGAAATGGTGTGAAAATAAGTGTTGCAGCATCTGGAAGTTCTGGTGCCGACGTTTCAGGAGGAACTTATGGATTTAGTCCATCGAGTAGTGTTCAAAATGTGGAAGCTGGTAATATGGTGATTTCAATTCAAGTTTTGAGAGAAGTTACAAACAATTTTAGTGAAAGGAATATATTGGGGAAAGGCGGATTCGCTACTGTATACAAAGGAGAATTGGACGATGGAACAAAGATTGCAGTAAAAAGGATGCATTCTGAAATGGTTGGTGATGAAGGGTTGAATGAGATCAAGTCCGAAATTACGGTTCTCACTAAGGTTCGACACAGGCATTTGGTTGCACTCCATGGCTATTGCTTGGACGAAAATGAGAAACTTCTTGTCTTTGAATACATGCCTCAAGGAACTCTTAGTCAACATCTCTTTGATTGGAAAGACGACGGGTTGAAACCGCTCGGATGGAAGAGAAGGCTTTCCATTGCCTTAGATGTTGCTAGAGGTGTTGAATATCTTCATGGTTTGGCACAACAAATTTTCATCCACAGGGATCTGAAACCATCAAATATTTTGCTTGGAGATGATATGCGCGCTAAAGTTGCCGACTTTGGATTAGTTCGGCTTGCTCCAGAAGGACAAGCTTCATTCCAGACTAGACTTGCAGGAACTTTTGGATATATGGCACCAGAGTATGCAGGTAATCACATTTTTATTATAATTTAGATTTTTTTTGTTACATATGACTTTTTATTTGTTGCACATATTAACTATCTAGGTTCCTATTTGTGTCGGATGAATGAGGTGCAGATAGTAAATTTAGCTATGCATAAACATTTTTTTTGCAACATTCTCAAATAGGGAATTTCGTAGTGAATCGCTTCACCAATACGGTACATGTGTGGTTTTCTCTTCACCTTTCTACTTTACGGTACATGTAAGTGACATTTCAACCTACTTTAGGGGTGATCAATGTAATTTAACTTTGTTTAAACTTTTAAAAATAATTACGAGCATGAAAAAATTGAAATTTGATGATAAAGAAAAACTATGTTGACTAGCTACTAACAATCTTAATGAGTTTGATAGATAAGAGAAAATATTAAAAAAGTGATTTTTATTATTGTAAAGAAACACTTTAGTTAAAAAAAAAAATGATTGTAAAGAAACACAACAAATTTATGCACTGCATAAAAATCTCTATATGGCATTCAATTTTTATACAATGTTAATTACTTTTTTTTTTGAATTCCTAACAAACAGGCCCTTATCGTCTATAGCCAATTTGCATACCTTGTGATGTCCCCTCTACTTCGCTGATTGATATTTAGTTTTTAGTTGATTAGAGAGAATATTAGGTGCTAGCATCTCATAAAATCTTGTAAATATGATTCATATTTTTCATACCGTGCCTTGTATCTATACGTAGCAACTGGCATCCTAGCATTTTTGTAATTCTTTTCCTTTCTTGTTCATTTCCCTAACTCGTTGAAATGGTATGATATGTCACAGTCACCGGCCGAGTCACCACAAAGTTAGACGTGTACAGCTATGGCGTGATTCTTATGGAGATGATAACCGGAAAGAGAGCTATCGACAACAACCAACAAGACGAGAACATCCACCTTGTTACATGGTTCCGCAGAATTATACTGAACAAAGACTCGTTCGAAAAGGTCATTGATCCAGCAATGGACATCAACGAGGAAGGCTTGGAGAGTTTCAAGATCATTGCAAGATTGGCAAGCCACTGCTGTGCTAGGGAGCCTCATCAGCGTCCCGACATGGGATACGTAGTGAATGTGTTAGCACCTCTTGTTGAGATTTGGAAGCCAGCTGAACCTGATGATGATGACATGGGATACGTAGTGAATGTGTTAGCACGTGATTTGGATAAGTTGCAGAATCTTGAAGGAATGAGCAACACACTCGATGTTTCGTATTGTTCGTCAAAGGCTGCAAGTTCTGATAATACACAGTCGAGTATACCACCCCGGTCTCCTGGATTTGCAGATTCCTTTACATCTTCTGATGCACGATGAATTTTGAGAATACACGGTCGAGTATACAATTTAGGGGATTTAGATTAGGGGATTCTTTTAGACTAAATTGTGTATTATTTCATTAATGTCAAAAAGTCACTAATAAATATGTCACGCTTCAAAATGTTTGTTTCAATTGTAGCAGTTGGAACTATTAAGATTGTCCCCTAATTTTCTTCTGCACGATATATTATATATCCCCCAATTTTATATTAATTTGATGTATGTTATTGCATTACTAGCAGTAAATTGCAGCAGTTGGACCACTTCCACCTAGAAAACATTATTGGCATCAAATGGGTTTACAAGGTGAAATTTAAGCCTGGCGGCAATGTCGATAGACACAAAGCTCGACTAGTAGCCAAAGGCTACATTCAAAAGGATGATATTAATTTTTCTGATACATTTTCTCCTGTTTCAAACATTATTCATGTATTGTTCACTGTTCTTGTAGCAAAACAATGTCATTTATTGTGCAATAGATATCAAAAATGTTTTTCTTAATGGTGTGCTCTCTTAAAAAGTTTATACGACTCTTCCCTTGGGATATCACCCTCCTCATAAGTGCTTAGTTTGAAAATTGAACAAGTCTTTATATTGACTTAGACAAGCTTCGCGACAGTGGTTTTGCAAATTTTCCACCTCCTTGGTGACACATGGTTTATGCACTCTAAAAATGATCACTCTCTTTTCACTTCAGGTTCTAGGTCTTCATTAGTTGTCTTACTTGTTTATGTCGATGATATCATTCTAGCTAGACCAAACTCTAAGAAAATTGTTGTGATACAAGTCCTCCTATAATCTTTGTTACATTGAAGGTCATTGGATACTCGAAATGTTTCTTTTTCTTATGCTTGGAAATTGCACATTCTATCAAAGGCTTGTCCTTATCCCAAAGGAAATATACTCTCAATATCCTTGAATATTTTGGTTTTCTAGTTTGCAAACCAGCTTACTTACCAAATTTATCCCAACATGAAATTATTTGCCGCAAAAGATGATCCTATACCTGATCCTTCTCTCTATAGAAGACTCATCAGACGCTTAATGTATCTGAGCTTCTCAAGCTCTGACATACGCGTTACTGAGACAAGCTTATTCAATTTATTCAACAGCCAAGGAAACCTCACCTTCTTGTTATTCGTCACCTTTTGTAGTATCTCCAATCTACTCTAGTACCAACTCTTTTGAACGGGGGTATTAGAATATATAAGCTGCCACCAACTCTATGTTAGTTAGTTATTTAACCATAATTAGTTAGAAAGAAATTCAGTTAGATGTTACTTTTAGTTAGACAATTATTTCTGTTTACATCACTGATTCAGATCCTATATAAGCTGGACCAATATCATTGTAGAAGCATTCTAATCATTCTCCACTCAATCAATGAAGTCCATTTCATGAGATTTAATATACTTGGATGACCATGCAACTACCACACAAAACCGTACGTTCTTAATCATTGCTGACAACATGTAGTCAAATTTATCAGCTTAACGAATTTCTTCTTTTATAGCTACTTTCACTCCCATTTCTTTACTAACAAAGAAATGAGGATGAGAAATTAACGAATTTCTCCTATAATTGTGAGGGTTAGAATAAGAAGGTAGAAAAGAGATTTTGGTGAAAGGGTTCAACTGAATATTATTGATCAAGGAATGCCTTATATAGGCTTATTGTACAGGAGAAACTACTATCTAACTAACTTGCTTGTGATGCAAGCCATCTACCAAACTAACTAACAAACAGAATGATTCAACTAACAATTAACTAACAACAGACAAATGTAATACTTCCTAACATATCCTCCCCTAAATTGAACTTATAGCAAGTCCATTTAGCAATTCCAGTTTGCACACTCCAAGCTTGTCTCTCAATCTGGAGAATGTTTCTAAACTCAAAGGCTTGGTCTTAAGTTCTTCCCTTTTTCCCTTCTCATACATCAGACCATAGCTAGTTGTTGCTTTCAAGTATCTCAGAATTCTCTTCACAGCTGCTATGTGAATTTCAGTTGGTCTTTCCATGTATTTTGCAACAAGCACACTGAATATGCCAGATCAGGCCTGGTTGCTAGAAGATACATGAGACATCCTACCATTTGCTTGTATTTTGTTAAGTCCACTCATTTTCCAGTCTCATCTGTAGTCAACTTGCAGCTAGGCACTGCGGGATTGCACACTAAGTTGCAGCTTTCCATGCCAAATCTTTGCAGTATTTCTTTAGCATGTTTTTGCTGATAAATGAATATTCCATTGTTACCCTGTTTAATTTCAACACTTAGAAAGTACCTCATTTTTCCCAGATCAGTCGTAGCAAACTTCTTCATAGAGAGCTTGAATTCATCAAACAAGGTTTGATTATTTTCCTGTGAATATCAAATCATCCACATTTTACAATGATAATTCTAGCTTTGTCATCACATTTCACAAACAGTGCATGCTCATGCGGACACTTCACAAAGCCTTCCTGACAAAAATAAGTGTCTATCTTACTATACCATGCTCTAGGAGCTTGTTTGAGACCACACAAACTCCTTTTCAATTTGTACACCATTTATTTTCCTCCTTTCTGATATCCTAAAGGTCCGCTCAACATAGACTTCCTCAATAAGTTCCTCATGGAGAAAAGCATCTTAGACATCAAGCAAAAACACAATCCAACTTTTGCATGCAGCTAGAGCTAATATAGCTCTTATAGTATCCCATCTAGCCACAGGTGCAAATACTTTGTTATAATCTACTTCATATTGCTAAGAGTACCCCTTTGCCACTAATCTTGCTTTGTGTTTCTCAACTTTACCATTCTCATTGTATTTGGTCTTATATATCCATTTGACGCTAATTTTCTTTGCTCCCACAGGAAGATTAGTGAGTTCAAGTATCACTGCTTTCAATGGCTTCTAGTTCTAAATCCATAGCCTTTCTCCATATCTCATGCTTATCAGCTTCTTCATATGTAGTTGGATTTTCACTGGAACTGAACACAACAACATTATGAAGGGCTTGTGCTTCAATATTTTCTGAAGTGACATAATCATCCAGATATGCAGGCCTTTTGCGTACCATTTTTCCCAAATCTTGATCCTCATCATTGCTATCTTCAGAATCAGATACTATAGAATTTTGTTCATCAATTTCTGGTTGCATTTCATTATTTACTTCAGGTTCTTGAGGATCATTTTCATCTTCGCTATGGTTTCTTGCACTGTAAGTTACCTTGTCTGTCTTGCTCATTTCATTTTTAGTGACAATTTGTTCCACTTCATTCTTTTCCCAATTCCATTGTTTGGATTCTTCAAACGAAACATCTCTGCTTACTATAATTTTTCTTTTAATAGGATCGTACAACTTGTATGCTTTTGATTCTTCACTCAATCCTAAGAAGATACAAATCATGCTCTTATCACATAAGTTATGCATCCAAATATTCTGAAGTGATGCACTGAGGGTTTCATTCCACACCAAGCTTCTTCTGGTGTCATGTTTCTTACAGAAAAAGTAGGACATTTGTTTAGAATATGCACTGACCAATTTACTGCTTCTTACCAGAACTCTCTGGCACATTCTTTTCACTAAGCATGCATCTAACCATATTAGTTATAGTTTTATTCTTTCTTTCAGACACACCATTCTGTTGGGGAGTGTAAGCAGTTGTGAGCTGTCTCCTAATTCCATGTAAATAACAAAATGCATCTAAACGCCATGGATGAAAGAAATCAAACTATTTTACTGATTATTTGATTTGTCAATCTCAACGCCTAACCGGGCTCTTGAGACGAAGGTAGAAGAGAGATTTTGGTGAAAGTGTTCATCTGGATATTATTGACCAAGTAATGCCTTACATAGGCTTATTGTACGAGAATAACTATCATCTAACTAACTTGCTTGTGATGCAAGCCATCTAACAAACTAACTAACAAACATAATTATTCAACTAACAATTAACCAACAACAGACAAATGTAATACTTCCTAACAATAACAACGACTAATTTAATTTATTGTCACAAGTCTTTTTCTCAATTATTAGTAAATTAGAGAAAAATAAATTTATCCCAACCAAAATTATTTTCGTTGAAATAATACAACTTTTTTATATACATATAACAATGATTAATTTAAGTCACATTCAAATAAATTTACCATTCAAAGTCACCTTCAAAATATTTTTTGATAGGTCTATATTAGATTCACCATATATTCTTTCCTAGGGACACCGAATGAGCACTAGCAATTTTATAATCCTAAAAACTAACATAATTCACTAATAAAATTAATATTTCCCTAAAAAAAAAAATATCCCTATAAAATTAACATAATTCACTAATTTACTAATAAAATTAACATTTCCCTATATGAAATTGATTCTGCATTATTTAAATTTCCACTGAGGTGACTATTACATGTAACAATATAGTTTGTCATGGAAAAAGGTTGACCGTAAAAATAAAATAAAAACACTAATAAATTATCTTGAGCTGCATCCCTTGGACTTTCAAAATTTACATCATGCTGTTCCATTTTATTTCTATTTGAAATTTTTGAAATTTTTCTATTGCATCTGCTTCAAAGATTTTGCATCTATAACCTAAGTTTTCCTCATCCCATGTAAATGACATGTGGCCCAGTTTAATGACTGACTTTTGATACTTTCTCTTTTGGTTTTTCATATCTTAAGGCACTTACGTTTCTTTTATACTTTTTCAGGATACATTTAATGCACCTTATCCTATGCAATGTTGCATAGGTTAGAAAAACCATTATTAACAAAACAAAGGTAAAACATTTGTTTTAGTGTAACTTGTTTATTTACTTCCAAAAATACCCTCAAGCCTGAAAATGTCACGGCTTGAAATGTCGAGTGGTTCCTCGTATTTTCCTCTTTAATGTCCAAAGGCGGGGGAATAGAAAGGAAGGGAACAATAAGCTTCCAAAGATAATCACGGAACAATAGAGACATAAAGGAAGGGAACAGAAAAAATAAGGAATGGGAAAAGGCGGGGGAGGATGCAGCGGCCAACGTAGAGAGGGACCGAGTTTGCAGCGCTCTTCCTTCCTTCATTTTCTTCTCCTTCTTATACACATATCTTTTCGTAGTTGAGATTTGGTTTTTTCAATCATTGGTACTGAATGTCAAGACTTTGAAAAGAGGACACATATATGTAATTGATTGGGATGATGGGTTACAAATTTTAACGACCACACCCGACAACAAAGCTAGAGTAATTTTTAGGAGGAGACTAATTTGACCAAATACAAAGATTCTGTAACGTCTATGCTAAATTGTCTAGGATGCTTGGATGGGTGTTAAAGATAAAGTATTGTATACATTAAAATTACAAATACATTGGCTAATCAGTTTTATACATCTGATAAGTACTAGCTGAATTGTACAAGATACATAAAACTGTCTGACACAATCATGTACATTGGAAAATAGATTATTTTCTTTGTAATTTTGATTGCTATAACTATTTTTAATATTAAAAGTAAACAAAATAGAAGAGGGGTAGGAAAGCTCACATTTTTTTCGGCATTTTCTTGCAAACAGACATAACCAAACTTCCTTACACTAAAACCATATTTCTTGTTTTTATCATTTTAGACATTTATTTCTTCCCTAAACCTGCAAAAACAAAGAAAACAAACAAAAGTAAACTTGTGGGTTGCCTCCCACGCACCGCTCTTTTAACGCCACTAACTTGACGATCAAGAGTAATTTCAAACTGGATCATACAAACCATTATGTGCAGATGAGGCTAGGAAGCATTCTTTCACACAATGGTCAACAACATCAACCATAGCACATGAGTCTTGAATAGAGGGACTCTTCATTAAATTTGTAATCTCAAATTCCACTTTCTCATCGCCTACATGAAATGCTAACCTACCATTCTTCACATCTATAACAGCACCTGCAGTAGCAAGGAATGACCTTCCCAGAAGGATTGGAACTTGGGAATCCTCCTCCATGTCCATTACAACAAAATCCGCCAGGATATAAATTTTTCCCACCTTAATGGGGATATCCTCAAGAATTCCGGCAGGATAAATGATGGAACGATCAGCCATCTGCAAGGTCATCCTAGTAGGTTTCAGCTCACCTATGTCAAACCTCTTAAAGAGGGATAGAGGCATCAAGCTTACGCTAGCCCCTAAGTCACACATGGCTCTCTCAATGGTTTCATTTCCAATTACACAAGGGATGGAGAAACTTCCGTGATCTTTGAGATTAGGAGGCAATTTCTTTTGTATGGCAGTGCACTACATTCACTTGTTAAAGTCATTGTCTCATCATCCTCTATTTTTCTTTTCTTTGACAAAATGTTTTTCAAAATTTTTGCATAGAGAGACATTTGACACAGGGCTTCGGTAAAAGGAACATTAATGTAGATTTTTTTTTCAGCATGTCAACAAAATTTTTAAATTGCACGTCTAAGTTAGATTTGGCAAGCCTTTGTGGGAATGATGTTTTGGGCTTGTATTGTGGTGGTGCATTTGGCTTTTCACTCTCTACCTTGGCTTCCTCACTTTGTGGCTTATCACTCTTTTTCTCACCCTTATTTGTCTTGGTTTTTTCTATGGGGTCCTCTAGTTGCCTACCATTTCTAAGAGTAATAGCATTCATTTGGCCTTTTGGGTTAGCTTCAGGTTCACTCGGAAAGATTCCGGAGGATTTTGAGGAAGATGCTACTTGTTGGGCTACTTGAGAGATTTGAGTCTCTAGCATTTTGTTGTGAGTAGCAATAGAATCCACTTTTGAGGTCAATTTTATGAGAGAGTCATTCAAAAATCCGGTTTGAGTTTTGAGTTCTTGGTTTTGCTTTTGTTGTCCCATCAAAAAAATTTCAAGCAAAAGTTCCAAGTTGGATTTTTGAAAGGCTCTCTGGTTGTTTGCAAAATCGGGTGGTGCTGGCTGTTGTCCAAAAGAATTTTGAAAATTTCTTTGAGCATAATTAACTTGCTCATGACGAACAGCAGCCACACCTTATTGGCACTCAACACCAATATGACTAGCAACACCACATATTTCACAAGGAGGTTTAACAACGGGGGGTGTGACAACACTTACAGTTAATTTGTCAAATTTTTGGAAAAGTGCGTCCACCTTAGCAGCTAAATGATCAATGGCAGAAACCTCATACATTCCTGCCTCTTTTTTAGAGGGTGTAGGAGCAACAGTGGTGATGGTTCTCTCACTTGTCCATTGGTAGTGATTTTGAGCCATGTCTTCGATCAAAGCATATGTTGCTATGTAGTTTTTGTTCATTAAGGCTCCACCTGCAGCTGCATCTACAATCATTTTTGTGGCAGATAAAAGATCATTATAAAAAGTATGGACAATCAACCATTTCTCTAAACCATGATGGAGGCATAGCCTAAGCATTTCTTTGAAACGCTCTCACGCATCGTAAAGAGATTCCCCATATCTTTTAGTGAATCGTGTTATTTGGTCCCTCAATTAAGTAGTTTTGCTAGGGGAAAAATCGGTCAAGGAATGCTTGCCTCAGCTGATCTCAAGATGTGATAGTACCATTTTGCAAAGAATGAAACCATGCACTTGCTCTATCCCTTAATGAGAAAGGAAAGAGGTGCAACCTTATGACTTCTTGTGTCACTCCATTCGCTTTTAAAGTGCCACTAAGTCTTAGAAAAGTAGCGATATGGAGGTTTGGATCCTGAGAGGGAGATCCGGAAAATTGATTTTGCTGCACTAAGTTAAGTAGCGCATGCTTGATTTCAAATTTTTTTTGCATCAACTGATGGGTACACAATAATAGCTTGTGGCTCTTCTGTAGAAGGGGTTACAAACTCTTTGAGAGTGCGTTCCTCAGCCATATTGTTTCTATTATTGCGTGCTTCTCTTCTTCTTATATGAAAATACCCTTCGATCTCGGGAATAAAATCACCAAGACTTTTGGTTCATCGCATTCAAGAATAAGAGAATCCAAGAGTTGAAAGAAAAAAGAAAAGTTTCAGTCTAACCAGTACTAAAAAGTCAATCAATATTACTAATTCCCCGACAACGGCGCCAAAAGCTTGATACGAAACTGCAAGCGTACGGTTCTTATGCTTCAAACGTAAATCATACAATATTAGAATAATCGATTTTGTAAAAAGAACAGATGCACCACAAGTACAATAAAAGATTCTATCAAAAGTCCTTAGCTCTTTTCTTAATTGCACTTTTCTTTAAACGTGTGAAGAATCTCAAACTTGTTATGACTTATAACTCTTCTTATATATTTTCAATCTAGTTTTAAGAGAAAAAGGTTTTGAAGCAAATTGGGAAAACTTTGAAACCCTTCCACATTAAATTTAGGAAATGTGATTATTAATGATGCTCTATTCATTTTCCAAAATTTTCCATATTTTCCTTTGCCATGTTAATCCAGTGTTAAACTACCTCTTCTCCTTGACCATAGGAGATACAATAGAGAAGAAAAAAATCCCCAGCTAAAGCTAATTTCATAACCATCAAATAAACAAACTTGGTTCTTTTGAAGGGTAACATTTTCAAATGGCAATAGCAGAAGTGCTTGAAATCCGTAAAACCTCACCTTGCTGCACATTCCACAATTCACAACTCAAATTGTGGCTATAACATCAAGGATTTTGAGGTTTTCGGACCATGATATGACAACAGTGGCGGCATTGAAAACGTTTTAGGGAACCCTGTCACGACACAATTGTGGTGCCATTGAATCTTTATCGCAAAATTCAAATGTTTTTAGGGTTTTACGTAACCATGTTACGCCACAAGCACATCCAGGTTCCAATTTCACCACACATTCAAGGATTGTTGGAATTATGCAATCATGTCAGACACAATAACAGCATCATTGCAATTTTCCCCCAACCTTAACCGTTATAACTTATAACTTATAACGTAACTGCAACTACAATTTAAAACACTTTAACTACACAACTTCTAATTTGAACAATTTTAAACTAACTTCAACAATTTATACAAATCAAATCTTCTACTAATTCTTCAAAACGATTAAATATAAATAAAAAATAATTAGAAATTAGGTCCAACAAAACTTCAAAGTATCTGAAAAATTGGGTCCAATAAGAAATATATTATGCGTTACACTTAATAATATGCAACCAAAAAATAATAAAGCATATATAAATACTAAATCATCCTCTCAAAAAAAAAAAAAAAAAAAAAAAAAAAATAAA
>Ga0315914_1002290_pt1 | contig 29331 bp, 23 predicted proteins | sample MpolenodulesMG_FD_203920 | JGI IMG/M metagenome (GOLD analysis project Ga0315914, IMG submission 203920) | Medicago polymorpha root nodule microbial communities from Los Angeles, California, United States - elongated nodules | ecosystem: Host-associated > Plants > Roots > Nodule | place: USA...
CATTGACTCAAACTGGATTTTACCCCCCTATTTTACATTTTTCAGGATTTTACCCCTAATCAAATTTAAATACAAAATTTTGAATAAATTTTTAGAAAAATTTGAAAAAAAACTAATAAAATACCATAAAATGCAGAAAAAAATTCTAAAAAAAAAGAATGAATTATAAATTTTTAATTTATAATTCGCGAAAAAGCTAATAATTTTTTATTCTGAAAAAACTAAAAATTAAGCTTTCTTTGCTGTTTTAAAAAATTCAAGTGTTTTTGTCTATGAATTTTTTAAAATAAGCATAGATAATGGTTATTTTTTGCATCTGTGCATGCCAACTTACTTGATAATTCTATGTATTTTAGCACTCTGTTTGCCTTTTCTTTTGCTGAATCATATGTGGAAAAGCACATTATGGTTGTGAATGAAACTAGCGATAAAATAAAAAACTAAAAATTATTCTAAAAAAACAAATAATTTTTTGTTTTATAATTCATTCTTTTTTTCAGAATTTTTCTGCATTGTATGGTATTTTTTAGTTTTAATTTTTATTTTTTAAAAAAGTTATTCAAAATTTTTTAATTAAAAGAAGTATTTAATTTAAATATTTAACTAGGTGGATAATAAGATAATATTTTAAAATCCACATAGCAATGCTACATCAACATAAATGAATTTAAATTTAATTAGGGGGGTAAAATCTTGAAAAATGTAAAACGGGGGGTGAAATTCCGAGTTTTAAAATAAAGAGGGTAAAATCGTTTGAGTCAAAATAGGGGGACAAAACTGCACTTAAATTTTCATTGATGTGAATATTTGTTCATTATCATTTTTAGTTATTTTTGTACACTGTGCAGTTACTTATACTATTATTAATTTTAAATTTAATATCGTATCGGGAATTTTGGAAAATTTCCGTATCGGTATCGATATCGTGTCATAGGTGCTTCATAGACCCTAACACAACAAAACTCAACACTTCCGTCAAATCAACAAAATCGAAAACGCTGCCACTTTGCCCTAACACGCTTGGAGTCGCTCCGATCTCAACCCCGCCGAAGTTCATCGTTTTCGCCGGCAACTGCGAGAAATTCATCATTCAGGTTTTCCTCTCTATTCATATCTTCCTTCCCCTTTCCTTATACCTTCCTTTAGCTCGCACTAAGGTTCAATTCAACTGTGAATTGCGTCGTAGCAGATCGGAGCTCCACTCCGCACCGCGATTCCACATTAATTTTCTTGTTAGATTTATATTTTATAACATAACTAGTCAAGTGATGGATCAGATCTTATCCAATATTATAGATTATTGAAAACTGAAAAATTCTTTTAATATTGTTTCAATTTTATATTCTTGCACCAGATTTTCAAGTTTGAAATAGAATATGTCGAGTAGTAAGAAGGAAGAGATCAAGGCTGCAGCATTAACTGCTGCGAAAGGGCTTAGTCGTGCTCAAGCCGAAAGAGCAGCAACTGCGGCTGCGCGTAATGTTAACGCTTATGGTCAGAAGGAAGAAGGGCCTAGCAGATGGCAGGAAAAAAGGGAGGCGAAGAGGCAGATGTATTTGATGAGTACTGAGAAAGCTGTTAAATTGGGTGAAAGGAAGGATGTCAAGCCTACAATGTCAACTGTTGATGGTAATGCGCAGTGTCAGAAGTGTTACCAGGTTGGGCACTGGACATTTCAGTGTAAGAATGAGCGGGTTTATATTTCAAGGCCATCAAGGACTCAGCAACTTAAAAACCCTAAATTGAGGCCAGATGTGTCTGTGGGTTATGATTTGGATGATAATAATAATAATAATAATAATCGTGATGTGAAGGAGGAAAAGGCCAAAGTGAGTTCGAAAAAGTCCAAGAGGAAGTATGATTCAGTTAGTAATAGTGAGGATTCAGTGTTTGAGACCGATAGTGGCAGTGGATCATCGTCTGCCACGGGATCAGATTATTCTTCTAGTTCGGGTTCCAGCTCATCCTCTGAATCAGAGGAAGAAAGGAGACGGAAGAAGAAGAAGAGTCAGAAGAAGAAGCAGACTAAGAAGAAGAGCAAAGGAAAAAGCAGGAGGTACAGTACATCGTCTGAATCATCTGATTCAGATTCTGGTTCAGACTCTGATTCTGATGATAAAAGCAGCAGGAGAAAGAAGAGGCATAGTCGGAGACGTTGAATGGTACTTAAGAATGTATGGAGCAGCTAAGAGTTTGGTGAGCAGTTATCGAGCAGGATTGATGGCTAGCTCCACTGATACAATCTTTAAGTTTCAGCCGATATAATGTAGAATAAGCTTTGTTAGATGCCTGGGTTGTACTTATTTTCTTTCATTAACTTTGTTATCCTGAAGATACCTGAGGTTTGATCTTATCTTTAACGTTTGACTTCATGGATGGTGCTCTATATATTTTGTGATGCTTAAGCAGTTAGATGGATTTTGCAATTGATACAAGCTTCAAATGATATTCTCGTTTACTACTCAATTCTTGTATGTTCCGAGTCTTACATAACTGAGTTTGTTCTTGTATATTCTCAATTTATGCAGGCTTTCTTGCATTTATGTGACATCGAATCAGTGAACTTAAGCTTATTGCTTTCATACTTGACTGTATTTGTTTACCAGGGTTCCAATTTTCAGTTATGTGTTGTCTTCAACTTGTCATGAACCCTATTAGCTTTTAATTTTCATACTTGTGGGGATTTTTCATGTTTTTTCTTGCAGTCTAGTTCTGTGTTTTTGCATTTTACTGTTTTTACAATGGTGATATTGAGATTTAAATACACAACCTAGTGCAATTGACACAAAACCCTCATAACTTGTCAAATTTCTGTAGCTTAATTGTGATGTACTTTTAAATTTGTATGTGATCATACATAGGTGTGATTTAAGTGAAAGCAAAACTTATTTCTGGGCATTCCACCCCTACCATTCTCTTTCCCTTTAAAGAGCTTGAGGCAACTTAACACATTCTGTGCACGTAGAATGTGCATATCTGGCTTCAGGTATGTCAATGGGGGAGTCAGGAGTTGATGCTCTATCTTTTATTGTTCCACCATACGAAAATGAGTTAAAAATTAACTATATCTGATTGGGCTGAAGTAAATCAATAATATTACATGGTAACCTTAACCTGTTATAAGCTGTAGATAAGATTATTACATTTATAACAAGTGGGTCAAAGCAAAGCATACAAAGATTAGTTGTTATAGGCCCTTCCGTAATAATAGGTGCTGTTATTTATATGTATGAAGGCCATCAGTATAACTAGGTCAGCTGCAATTGATTTCATTTGAAGTTGCCAAGCGTAAACACCCCATTACCATCACCCTTTAACTTGATGTTGGTGTTATTGGTTACACCTAATAGCTTTTGGCTGTCTCCATTGTGAAAGCCAGCTGCCGGTGCTTGGACAGGGAGAGGAGAATGGAGGTTGAAATTTGATTCAGGCCGAGTTGCAGTTGCTCGGCTTCTACAACCTCCATCCATCAAGTCAGCAAACCCTCTTACCATCCCTGCCATTGGGGTCGATCAAACAGAAGTGTATAAAAAAAAGCTCTTTAATTTGGCTTTTTTGTCTATGAAGTGGGTGCTCTCATAACGTTGAAGGAAAATTAGCCTTTTATAGATGCAAAAATGAGAATACCAGGGCTCACAAAAAGGTATCAACTTAAGTGATAAGTAGTTTTTTTTTTCTCTTAAAGTTTTATGAAGAAAAAATAGTAATGAGTTAGTCTCCTTAAGGCTTTGTTTGGGAGTTTAGATGGAAATGAACGGGAGGGCATTGGAGGGATGAGATAAGAGCGAAAAATAGAGAAATCTTTTAAATTTTGAGTGTTTTTACAGTGAATGATAAACGATTATTTATGATTAATGTACTTTTAATTTTGCGAGTATTATAACAATATATATACTGGATTTGGAAAATTTATCCAAACCCCTCAAAACTTGAGTAGTAGATTCTTTTAGGCCCTGTTTGGGAGTTCAGAGGAGAGGGGGATGGAGGGAGGGCTTTGAGGGGCTTGGTATTTTTTTCATAATACAAAGTCCCCACAATTTGGGGAAACTAAAAAATTGTAATGGATGAGGGTTTTGATATATTCTTAGAATCTTTTACGGAAAAATATGTAGAACGCTAAAATTCAGAGAAATGTTTTTCATATATTCGTTCAAACTTCAAAGCAATTGAAGATAAGAAATGTCTAAATTCCGTAGTACCATGCCACAGTAGTATATGCCATCTATCATACATTCGTGGGCATCTTTATCTGAAATGCAATAATTAAGTGAGCACTTGACACATATGGGTCTGAACACATGTTGATTGGAGTTTCAAGTATCGACTTTGTTGGTCCAAATTGCAAGGAAGATAGTATCAATTGAGAAATTGATTGATGACTTCTATAGGAATTTGCATACTGTCTTTAATTCCTTAATAAATTTCAAAGGTTGCATCCTCCTAATAATGTTTTAAATATGCACAACAATGTAAATACCACACAAGGTTACCGGTGATTTGTGGTTGTGTTCTTTGGAAAAATCATGTGTTTGTAGGATTGAACCTCTACTTTGATGTTATTACTTTATAAATTGATATATTCTAGATGCATAAAGTGACATGAAATTAGTGTTTTTGAACCTATACTCTAATACCATTTTCGAAATCATTTCCTTTATTCTCTAGAGCAAGAGTAAGTGGAAGAAGTTTTATAATGTGTAAAATACTATTGAGAGACAAACTTAACTTCAGTGTGCAATTTGTTTGAAAGATTTTAAAGCATTTTGAAGGGGACCTGCAGTTATCCTATTGTATCTGATTTCTGTAAACTGGTGGGAGTGAATTAAAGCTACATTATCAACGTGCATTTTGAAATTTTGTGCAGTCATAATCTTTGATCTAACCTATTCTTACAAAGGGCTTAAATATGTTTATCTTAAGCCTCTCGAAATAATGTTGTGTATAATTTTAATTGGTGGATAACGAAGCTCTATTGTATACAATTTTCTCTCGTATACGACAAACAATTTAAAAATAAAATAAAACTGGAGGATGAGAAATAATAACAGTGACAGGAATTAAACCATGTTCATTAAATTAGAAAGTCAAACTTTACACACAATAGCCATATGTAATCCCTCATACACACACCTATAAGTATCGTTCTTTAAAAAAAATGTTATCTCGCCTTAATAAATTATATACAAAAACCAACATTGTATCTAAGTCCATATAAAATACATAATAAGTAAGTGTTGATGTATAAAAATACGGTATAAATGTCAAACTGAGTGTCCAAAAAACATTTATCTATAATGGTCTAGTAAGAGTTATTCTTCTTGGTGGAGAGATTTATGCTCTATACATTGATGTGGACAATTCAGTGGTTTTCTAAAGGAGTGAATAAGAAGGTAGGGAGTGGTGAAAGTATCTCCTTTTAGTATGATGTATGAATGACTTCCTATTTTCTTTATAGAGTTTTATCTTGGATTGATTTTATTGTCAGATGATCAATCGGGTGATTCTTTGATTAATATGTGTGGTGCTGAAATTGGAGCAAAGAAGATGGACATTTTTGGATTATCTTGTTAGTTGAACTGTTCAAACTTTTTTTTTATGCACAGATGTTGTTAGAGTTAGAACCTTGAATCTTATGCTCAAACACTTTTAAATATCTCAAGTTAACGGCTGCAATTTCAGAGACTGATCAAACTCATATTTAAAAACAAAAGAGTCGAAAATCATTCAAAAAAACTAGTCAAGAATGTTGTACATCCAAGGTTTTGGTATTTTTTGCATGGCAACTAATGTTGCACCAACTTTTTTTCGTCAATTAATCTAGTGGCTAGACTCACACACCTTAAGTGTGGAGAATCCGGAGTTTGAACTTCATACCTTGCATATCAACATCCTTACATCTCTAAAACTTATATCGGTTGCAGTTTAAGATTTAATTATCATATATACCCTATTAGGATATTACAGGAAACAGAAACGGATATAAATGGAGATATATTTATTAAGAGATGAGGTATTAAAACCTCACGATTTTATTTAACTATATTAGAGATCTTACTTGCTCCACTGTATATTAGAGAAGATTACATCATTTTGATGTGTACAAGATTAATAATTATATCGTCTATTGGAAGAGTCAAAGCCACCAAAGATGATGGATCCATTACCATTGCCTTTGGTGTAACCAGAGTTGTTTATAAGACCTTTCATGTTTTGTGTTCCTGTGTTGTTAAACGAGGCAAGAGACTGGTCCTGTGGCGTGTCACGTCGCTGAGGAGCAACAACATTGGAATTGGGCGAGTGTCGGGGTTGTGGCTCCACCGGTTTGTCATCAGTGTCGGTTTCAGTGTCATTGCCATCTAATAGACGAAGCAACTGCAGAACAGATGATCTAGAACTTGCCATTGTTAGTTATTGTGAAACAATACGAAAGCTAGTTTATGTGGCTTAGCTAAATTAGTTGGTTTGAGAGAGTTCTGTACACTTTTATATACAGCTGAGGAATATTGAGGTAGTAGCTTGCACATTAAGCTATAATGTTTGCCTTATTTTTCTTCTATTGAAAAGCAGGATTTGAAATATATTCTAATTCTGTAGAAAGTAGATCTAGTGTTGTATATTGATTCCCAACTGAAATTCAATAAATAAAAAAAAATCTGTTATCCATATGGACCAAAGCTAGACATTACTACCAGAGATGGCTCTTTAAACGGTGAATAACTAGCTAGATAGACATTTACTGTATTTATATTTTGCACACCTGAATTAAGAGTTATTTTTGATAAAAAAAAGTGATGGCTCAATGATGAAAAGGTTGATGTGCGATAAGTGAGAGTAACAACTTATTAGAGAGACCTTATACCACGATTTTTGAAGTATGAAAAATAGTGAGTCCGTATAAATAACAGGTTATGTGGAGAGTATAGTGAGACCTAAAACAAGGATTTGTGTGATCTTATCTATGAAAGAGAATTAAAGGAGGAGAGAAAAAAAAAAGAAGAAGGAAATACGTCATTTGTAATTAAATAATTTAGGACAAGACTCCAACGATCATCAGAACTTTCTCTGTTGTTGGGTCATTGAGGATGCGGAGGAGTCTACCAATACCATTTTTGGGTGCATAAGAATTAGTGAGGAACATATTAGTTATCTGTTATTTCTCCTTCTGAGTTTGGTATAATATTTTCAAGTGGTTTGGGTGGATATTGACAGTTCCGCCATATCTGTTTGGATTATTTGCGATGTTTTGCTTATTTGGCAGTCCAAGTAAGATCTATAAATGTTAGCTTAAATTTGACACTCGTTGTGTGGTCGATTTGAAGGCCCACAAAATGGAGCTATTTTTTAGTCAAGGTTTCGTCTATTGAACAAGTGGTGTATTAGATTAAGTTGTCCTCATTTTCTGGTTGAAAGATTCAGTTCTTCTCTTGAAAATGATTTTTAGATAAGTCACGGGGTCCTCTGCACATTTTATGTTTGCTCCTATAGCTGTTTGTGAGTGCTCTTAACGGTTTGTGCCTTTATCTCTAGTCATTTCCATGTTGTCTTTACATTTTCTTTCTTTTTCGGACCTTCTTTTAACGAGTTGGAATACCCTCTGTACTCCTTTATTTATGTATCTTAACGTAGTCTTTAAAAAAAGAGGTTTTATTGTAAGCAAATAATATATAGACGATAGCATATTTTTAGCATACTTGAAAGAAAGTCAAGGATTCCAAATTCCTTTATCAATTATTGGAAAAGTTGTCATCCTAATGATAATATTCGGAAAGATAAGAATAATATTTTAGCAAAACAATCTCGTAAGGACAACTTAAAAGATAAAAGGTTCTTAGATATATTGAATTTTTCATTTCTCAACATTTAGCTTGTTTGAGTTTCACTGTTAGACTTTTTATAAATAAACAAACAAATAGCTAAACTTATATTGGTCAGAAAATTAATTGATTGACAAATATGTTTAACCCTCTGGTTTTAAGGGGAAAGGGGCTCCGTTAATCCAAGTAGGGAGAGTGTGGATATCGATCGTGTCTCCACCGGATCATCATCGTTGCCATTTAGAGGAAGCAACTGCAGAACAGAACCTGCCATTGTTAGTTAGGAAAACAATGTGATGCTGGCTTTTACGGCTTAACTAAATTATTTGGTTTGGGCAAGTTTAACACTCATTTATACGTAGGCGAGGAGGAAATATTTGAGGTAGTAGCTTGCACAATAAGCTAATGTCGATCTATTAATATTTTTTTTTCTATTGTGGTATATGATTCCCAACTCGGATTTAATAAGTTTAAAAACAAATTTAAATGCCCAAAGGAGTCCCACTTTATGGAGCACAATGGGTAAAATAATGTAATTTTAATTGGAAGATCACTTTTTATTTATTTTCTGCAAAATTTTAGTGCAAGAGTTCTACAGCACCTTTACTTCATATACACGAATGATTCTTCAACTACTTTTTCTTGTACATTATTGTGTCGACAAAGTTTGCAACATTAGTTTTATGCAACACTTGCTGCAAGTTCCGTTATTTACACACAAATTTCCCTCTAAGATTCACAGTCACAGATTTTTTATAATATTCATTTTTTATGGTAATTTTTTGTGCTGTCTACACTGATCTAAAAGTGGGAAAAACGCATAGGGCAACCTATCTTCTGCATAAATCTAACTTTTTCATTAGAAGAACAGAGAAACAAGGGTAGAATTCTAGGTAAGTTGATCATACATGCTACCTTAGCAGCTTAAGCTGATAATGAAGACACGTTAATGATTTAGGGCACCAATACAAATCTATTTCATTAGAAACAAACAAGCATTAGAGTATAATAGAACAATATCATTTTGAAACTTTAATACAAAAAACTGTAGATAAATCCATGCAGCAGACTAGTTTTATCTAATGTTAGAAGCACACTGATTCTAATTTATATTTGCTTAAATATATAGATCTCTTTTAGATTAATTGTATGTTTTGTTAGTTTATTCTCGCGTTTCGAGGCACTCTTGCCGTGGAAATACAAAAGCTAGAAATTGTCGCTTCAGGTTGGACATACGTCTTTTTCCATCCCATCGCAGAAATAAACATAGCCTTAAACACTTTTTAAATAACTCGAGAGTTCAATCTTTGGCCAACTTTAGTATTAGTTCTCAAGTAATTATACACCAGTGTAAATAACAATCTCAGTATGTTCCAAATATAAATTTTGTTTAATTATTTCACAACTTGATTGTATTGGTAGAATATATATTTGAACAATTAATCAGAAGACCCTTAATGGAGTTTTTTTATTATATGAAACTTTAATTGAAATTCGAGAATTCAACCCACATTTTATTTTATATACATATTATAATGGTTATGATCCGAGTAACACACACGTTGTAAAATGATAAAGTAACACAGCAGAATTCATTTATTTAGTAATAATTATATTGAGTTGCCTCCACCAGATATACATTATTGATTCATTCTTGTTATCAAGAGGATTCATTCATTCATGCTTGCCTCTGAGCACTGGCAGAGGATGTCAAGGTTCCAAAGTTGATGACTCCATTAGCATTACCCTTAACATAACCAGTTTGATTGGTTAGACCTTTGATATTTTGCTTTCCAGCATTTGAATAGGCGAACTCTTCAGATGACTGTGCAGGCGCAGGCGCAGGAGTAGGAGCAGGAGCAGGAGCAGGAGGAGGAGTGTTGCCCTTGGTACAACATTGTGCTTGTGTTTGCCGGCGGCGAGCATCGCCTGTGCCGACAGCAAGGTTGCAGATTCCAGATGCAATGCCTGCCATTGATTGAATGCTTAATTGGCTTGAGAAAATGGAAAACTTGTTATGCAGGTTTTTTAGATAGCTTTGCTATGTCTTTGAGAAATTGGTCTTCCTTTAATAGAGTCAGGGTGGAGAGTAGAATATTAGCTAATTAGTGTGAATGCAAATAAAGATGATATTGTGAGGGGAATATGGTTCCACACAATGGTAGTCTATGTCAATTGTCACTTGAACATGGTAGTGCTTCACTTTAATTACTGCTCCTATATGCTTGTTAGATGCATATGGACAAATAAAACAAAGAAAGAAGATTTTATATCATTCACATATCTAAAGCTGTGCTGATAAGGGAATCAATGCCAGGGGGATATATATGATGTAATATTCCTTTGCATAATTGGTTAGCTTAGATTCATATCATTAGTCCTTACTCTCAAAGTTCATAACAGAAAAGTCATTACTCAAAAACCTCATCCTTGTTGGTTATTAATTAATATTTAAGTTACTTAAGGCTTTGTTTGGGAGTTTGGAGGGGAGGGGAAGGAAGGGCTTTGGGGTGACAAAAATATAAGGAAAAATTGAGAAATCTTTCACATTTTTTGAAATAGTATTTTTTTAGAGAGTGATAAATTAATGTTTATGATTAATATATTTTTGATTTTAAGAATATTATTACAACATATATTAAATTTGAAGAATTCACATAAACCCTCCCAAACCCTCATCCAATACAATTTTTTAGTTCCCCCAAATGAGGAGGCTTGTATATCTTGAAGAAAAATAAGCCCCCCAAAATCCCTCTTCCCAATGTCCTCTATTTTTTCCACTTACTCCTTCCTTTTTTTCTAAACTCTCACCTCCCTTCCCCTCCAAACTCGCAAACAAAGCCTAAGAGAAGTTCAACTTGCTGAAGGTTCTTATTTATGCAGGGTATTTTTTGTCTTTTCAAGGTACTTGACATATCCTATAAGCAGAGGAAACTTTTTCTTGCGGATTAAGGAGGAAATATCAGTATATCACTGTTAATTTTTTCAATCAAAAATTAAATTTAAATAGTTTGTATTTTTAGCTTTACAAAACATTTGACATGCATTAACTGTCCCTTTTAGGAAAAGGGGAGAAAGTTTGAAAAACTGTATTTTAAAGTTATTTTATTTATAGAATAGTTTTCTAAAGAGAAAAGAAAACATTATCACATAAGTTATTTCAATTTCTTAAAGACTATTCTGCAATTGTAACTTATGTTAAGGGATTTTTCTGTTAAAACAGTAGCTCTTCAAATCAGAGAAAAGGAAGAGAGAATGAGTGAAGAAGATGATTCACAAAATTGCACTACTCTTTATTTCATGAAGATCACTATTCAAAAAATTTACAACAGTTTAGTAATTAATTGAGTTGGTTAGTTACAACTAACTCCAACACTAACTAATACATTTAAATGACTTTTTAACACTTCCCTTCAATTCAAATGTTTAACAGAAACAATGCCAAACTTTCTTCTAAGCTCTTCGAATCGATATGCTCGCGATGCCTTAGTCATAATTTTTGCTGTTTGGACTGCAATAGGGCAATACACTAGCTTGAGCATCCATTTCATTACTTGATCCCTTAAAAAATGAAATGTAGTCTCAATGTGTTTTCTCTTTCCATGAGACACTGAATTTTTAGCAAGGTTGATAGCAGATTTATTGTCTATTATCAATAGCACATGCTGCAGTACTTCAATTCTCAACTCAGCCAACAAAGATTCCAACCATAGGCCCTGCGAAGCAGCATATCTTCCAGCTATATGCTCAGTCTCGCACGAGGACAGTGCTATTTCAGACTGCTTCTTAAAAGGCACCAGTGAAACTTTTATTAATACAGGTTGTTCTAACCACATGACATATCACAAGGCAGGGCCATCTATGAGGGCGTGCAAAGAGACCAACAACACGTGGCCTCAAAATTTTGAGGGCTCAAATTGAGTTTTTTGTGCTTCATTTGTTAAAACTCATAATATTTTGAAATAGTTTCCAGGGTCTAACAACACTTCTTTTTATTTGGAGTCCAATCTTTAAGATCAGAACAAGACCTCCAAAATGTTTGAGACGGTCCTGTCACAACTCACAAGGGAGTAACCAATTGACCTTGACACATCAAGATCAAGTAAGGTTCAATTTGCAGATGACAGGACCTTACTTTTTAAAGGTGTATGTAAAAAGGTAATCAAAAGATCATTTTAAGTGTTTTCTCAAACCATAGTGTAAAAATTGTTAGATGACAACCAAACCATGCTGCTCGTAGCTTAGCATGAGCATCCTTATTATAATATGTATGTATGTACAAGAGAAATGAAAAATGAGGATGTCTGATACAAACCATATCACATAACCTATCTTTGTAATTATATGTTATCCTTTACTCCTTTTAGTAATTGTTAATGTAAAATCTTCTAGCGGCTCTGTTACATATCTGTACAACCTTAATTAAATTTTCTCTGGCTGCATGCATAGGTGATTTTAGAATTAAGAAAATCATAAAATACTTTTGAAGATGCTTTGTAGAATAGGCTACCAATAATTTACAAAGCTAATATGTATCATATACAGATTTGGTTAATTAAGTAGACACCATCATATCATAAATTATACTATATAATAAAACATCTGAAGATATATATTAATTGGAACCGTGCAACAAAGCACTTATTCTAATCATTATATGTCACACTAAAATTATTTACATACGTAAATCACCAAAGTTGATAGCTCCATTAGCATTGCCTTCAGTGACGCCAGTTTGATTACTTAGACCTTTAATATTTTGTTTGCCAGTGTTGTTATATTTTGCTTTGTTGGAGCGATTTCTTCCTGGCAAGGGTGTAGCATTGTGATTCTGTGGCCTTGAAGGAGAACCATTTTGAGATTCACTTTCACCATCATCCATGCTATTTAGCACACCAACAAGACCCTTGAGAGCATCCAGTTTTTGTTGAAGATCAGCCATGGAATGGACTCTGTTAATAATCTATGTATTTGAAGTAGAGATTGATTAATTTGTGAGCATATATAGCAGAAGCCTTCTTTTATAGATGGAGATGAGGAATATAATAGTGCTTGTGCATAAAGAAAGGACCATTTGCCAGTGGAATTAATCACTTAAATAAAGTTATTCTTGGTGGAGCATAAAGTTACCCCATTTGATGTGGTACATTTGATATTTATTGTTCCCCCCAAAGATAATTTGCAAAATAGGAGCATCTTTATATGATATAGTAATACTCTAATAGATTAGACCAACTTCATAAATTTTTCTTGACTAAATTGTCGTTATTATAAAAATTAATCGACTTTTTATTGAATAATTGTTATATGGTCTACGATATATATTTGATGCATTAGTTATTCAATAAATCTAAAAATTGAATTGTTTCTTATAATAAGGATAAGATGAAGTATTGCTTAAGATCCTTTGCAAGTTAGTTATGATTGTTAGTTGTTAATTTGTTAGTCCCTTTATCATTTCACTCTCTAACTCTTTCACGTTATCTTTAGATCACTATAAAAAAGTGAATCCTACTAACAATAAATTTGGTTAATAAATCATCACTTTACACGTTAACTCTTACATATTATCTTTGGATCACTATAAAATAAATTGGATCCTACTCGCAGTAGATTTGGTTAATAAATTTTTGTCTTTCTTATTTAAATTTGGAGTACACTTCTTATTTATTAGACTGGCTTGACAAATCTAGATCATTTGTTAGCTTTTTTTTTGTGAAGAGATTGGACAAATATAATGGTCCAAAACCTTCACAAAAATATGTTAAAACAAAGTAATTTCTACATATAAAATTGAGTATTATTTTATCCTTAGGGAAACTTTTACCGGATGTAAACCGGAAAGTTTAAATTTTATGTTCATGAATCTAAAATCTGAACTTGATGGTTATTTAATTTGTTCTATATCATCAGGTTGTCTCTCTTTAAATGGTGAGGCCAAAAAATTATGATAAATGTGGTATATCTTAAGATGATGGGCTCAATAGAGTGGTGATGCATTTTTGTGAATAGAAAATGAATGGTTGAGATGATGGTACAAACAAAATGTTAGGTTAAGCAAAAAAAAAAGATTTTTTGTGGCTGCTGGGATTCGAGCCCAGGTCTCCACGGCCACAACGTGGAATTCTCACCACTAAACTACAGCCACATTGATGTTAAGTCTTTCCAAGTATTGATATATATATTTTATATGTACATGCAAATAAAATGATAAACGACGATTAAAAAGTGTGGCTGCTGGGATTCGAGCCCAGGTCTCCACGGCCACAACGTGGAATTCTTACCACTAAACTACAGCCACATTGGTGGCATTGAAAGCTAATTTTACTTATTTATTACCCATGGATATTATATTGTACAAGAAATTAAATGCAAATCACCTAATGCTTTCATAAGTAGAGGTGCGTCGGTGACAAAAAATTATGAGATTTGTTATATATAACATAAAAACATCGCAACACAAGTTTAATAAATGAAAAATTGTCTTTGATTGCAAAGGACACTGGTGTTCCCAAGTCAAGTATTTTGGTTCAATATCCCAGTAGCAATTCGTGTAGCTGGCAAGAAATAAGACAATAATAGTCGAGTGAGTCTCCAAAATCATGTCTGATATATTACTATCTTGTAAATTTGACAGAAAGTGTACTAATGAAATAAAGTAGAAGAAAGCAACACTTATTTTTAATGACAAATTAAATGCAGATAGAACATAGTACAAAACGGTCACACTTAACAACATAAACAAGCTTCCACGGCTCATATTCCAGAAAATCAGAGATTTCCACGGCTCATATTCCAGAACTGAACTTCATGTTCAATAATACTCAGCAACATAAGTTCAGCCTTCTTAAGCTCATCATCAGAAGCCTTCTGCAAGCGCTGATTGAGTATCTTTTGCAGAGATTGGCAGTACTGAGCAAACCCCTCATTGCCCCATCTTTCACAGGTCTCCTTCAATTCTGGTGGGGGTTTTGAGCCTTGTTCAATACAGTGTGCAAAACTCTCTTGATACACCACTTCAATTGCCCAAAATGCAGTAAGAGCCACAGTATATTCCACGTCTGGACTCATCAAACTTTCCAGCAACCTGTCACAACAATACATGCTCATAATTTGTCTACTTTAAAGCTATTTTCATTTAATTTAATATATAAAAATAAAAGAGCTACCTACCTGCAATAGTTTTTGTTTGGATTTTGAGGAACAAGATCTGAGAGTGAAATACCCCATTTGGTGGCTTCTATCTTAAACCATGATAATTCATCCTTGAGAGAAGCCATGCCTCCCAATATAACTTCCACATCACTATCATCATATGATTCCTTACAAGCCTTTATCAGCACACTTGCAACAAATGGAACGAACGCTCTAACAAACAAGTAATCTTGAGCCTGCAAAGCAAAATTATGATATATCAAAATAATAATAATAAGGTATTGAAAAGAAATAAATAAATAACTTACAAGCCATGTTTTGAAGGAATGAGATTGAACGGTGGCATCACGGATGGAAAGAATAAAAGGGTGTCTGGTTGCTGCGTCGTAAATAGGACGGTGTTTCCTCAACCATGTTTCAGTCATACCGATTTTCTTCTCCTCAGCTTTTGCTTTTGCTATTACCTGCATCTTTATCTTTATCTTTTCTTCTTCTGCAATTCGATAGATTAGATTAGATAATTCGATGTTCAGGCTTATATAACAAGTTCAACTTTGAGGTGGCCGGTGTCTTCTGACTTCTAGTCTAGTAAAGTAAACTGCTCCCATTGCACGTGGCTTGCCTTTCCTCACACACCCATTCCTTTGCACCGCTTTCGCTATTCTTTTTAATTTGTTTTTTTAATTCATAATATATATAAGGATTATCATACACACCACTTCTTTATTTTTAAAATGTGTGAGTTTTAGTCAGTAACTTATTTCAAAAAAGCAATTAAAGGAAGATACAATCATAAATACCTAAGTTGTCCCATGTAAGTTTTTTTTAGAATTTTTATTTGATCGCCACACGTATTTGATCTTTTTGTTTCTTCTGTAGTGTGTAATGTAGAAATAGGAGAATTGTAATTTAAATTTTTAAACTAACAATATTTAAACATCAATTTAGAAATTGGGATTATATACATATAAGATACTTTTTTTTTCTCGTGAAAGATACATATAACTTTTGAAATTGGGATTATATTTGGAGACATAAATAATTCATATTAATTGTAATTAAAAATAAAAATTCATGTATTATAGGTTTGACTTTGTTAATAGAGACATTGTATAATATACATAGATGTTGGTGTTCTAACCACGAATACTCGACTTATTCATCTATAAAAAAAAGTAAATTTTTAGCCACTAAACCACTTGAAAAAAACCGTAAACTCATAATTTGTGTGAGTTTAGCTCACTTGATAGGTATATTGAATAATATATGCATGGATTGAAGTTCGAACTTTAAACATCTCACTTATTCATCTGAAAAGTAAATTTTTAGTCACTAGACTACCAGATATTAATCTAATCACAAATTAATATCATATTGTTGTAAGTAAAGATCCACTTCATTTCTTTAAATATATGAACTTCTCTGTTGCTATAATTTGTATGTATAAATATACAATTAATATCATCAATTCTATAAATGTGTACAATTATACCTTTTATTTATTTCAAAACTTTAGCAATAGACACATCCCGTAGAAACTCTACCAACTACATAGGACAATTTCTACTTATTTAAATAAAGGGAAATACTAACATGCACGCGTTTGGGCAGTTGTTAAGTAAAAATTTTTATCTTAAAAAATATTCACATTCAACACATTGAAATAGCAAAAAATAATTTTTTTATATATAACTGTTACGGAATTTAAAGTAAACATTTTTTATTTTAAAAATTGTTCATTCAACACATTGAAACAACAAAAAGTAACTTTTTATATATAAAATTTATCAGTTATTTTCAATTTTAAATCGTTAACACTTAACAAGCATCACATACAGCTTTTAAGTGAATCTAAGATTAAGGTTAAACAAGGAATGACTGTTCCATGATTGAATTCAATTTTTCAAGCAATTTTTTTTAATAATTACCCTAAAAACATCGATCAAGAAAGAAAATAAATCTTGTAAAAAATGGTTAGTCTAAAAGATGAATGACCGTCACTTCTAGGAGAAAGATAAGAGTACAAGGATAATTGTCATAAGAGATTCAAAATCCTTTGATAAGATCCACAATTGATTCAACCAATAACTCTCAGAGAAAATTATTTATCTCACACAAAAGCATGAAAACTTGTAAATTCTATCAACATCAAAAACTAGTTACAAATATGGTTGTGAAATTTGATGTAGTGGTATAAAGGTTAAATGTTAAACACCCTAGATTACTCGAACTAACCCATGAGCGCAAATTACTTGTTGGAGGAAATTTGATATTGTATAGTTGTTGGAGGAAACTTGATATCACAGAAAAGAAAGAAATAAAATGTAGTTGTAAGATCGGGTATTGAGGCATAATACATAACCGTGACATTAATAGCATGTGACCTCATTTGATTGAAACAGTTACTCAGAAAGTTTCAATTTGAAAAGGTGAAACCAATGAGATGGCTAATCATATTGATATAAACCGCCATTTCCTCATAGAGAAAATTGAATTGGGCGAGAATGTTACAAGTTTTGTTATATATACAGAAAAATGCTAAGAAGAGTCCTTGGAGCACTTGTTTAAAAGTCCAAAAAATACTCTTTTTCTTAGAAATTGTGTATTCAACACATTAAAACTTTAAAAATAATTTTTTTTTACATGAGATTTCTAAATCATTTCCTCTTTTAAATCCTTAACAAGTGTCTATAAGACACTATAATATATTATGTAAATATAAGAATGCTATATTCTCTTAATTTCTAGGCACATTCTATTGTAATCAACGACATGAAGTCTATGTAATAAAACTATCGCAGTGTAGATGAAACACACAATTTATATATATGTATCTCATTTTATTTCTAATTCAACAATAGTAAATAAATAAGATCGAAGTAAATATATATACAAAGAAATACTAACAAATGCTCTTATGAAATGTCCTAATAAAATCAAATATACACAATTTGCCTCAATAAGAGAAAATTGATTTTTGAGTAAGTTGTTTTTGTGGGGTTAATGAAGTGAGTAAATAAACACCTCAGCTTCAACCTAACCAATAAAAGAAAGACACATAAGCAAAGACACATATCATGACGTGGCCATCCATCTTCACCATTCTATATAATTTCCAATCCAAATTCAGATATTTTTTCTCACACCACACCGACCATGAATTCTTCTCTGTAACCCCTTTTCTCCGATCTCCGTTCAATTCAACAGATTCCGTCAAATTCTGTGCACCAAATCTCATCATCAACCTCAACCATGGCGGACAAGTACAACATGAAGAATCCAGCTGTGAAGCGGATTCTCCAAGAGGTCAAAGAGATGCAATCAAACCCTTCCGATGATTTCACGAGTCTTCCTCTTGAGGTTCCTTTTTCCCCTTCACCAATTTTAGGGTTTTTCAATTTCAAATCAAATTACGCAAATTTGATTAATATTTTGTTTGATTGGTTTCAGGAAAATATATTTGAATGGCAATTTGCAATAAGGGGTCCTCGTGAAACTGAATTTGAAGGTGGAATTTATCATGGAAGGATTCAATTACCTGCTGAATATCCATTCAAACCTCCTTCGTTTATGTTGTTGACAGTAAGATACTAATCTCTACATTTTCATGTTATTTTGTTCTTAAATTGTTTTAATTTATGTTTGAATTGTTGATGAATGCTCATTTTTTTTATATAATTATGAATTTAATTGTTGTGTTTTCAGCCTAATGGTCGTTTTGAGACACAAACTAAGATTTGTTTGAGCATATCAAATCATCATCCTGAGCATTGGCAACCATCATGGAGTGGTGAGTATTTGTTTGGGAGTAGTACATTTGTTGGCTATGTTTTGTTGTTGGTATATTTGTCATATAAATTGTACATTGCTCATTTTGGATATAGAAGAATTGCAGATTCGTGTAAGATGGTGTTTGTTATATAATTTACTTTTTGATTATGTTGTGTTTAAGTGGATTGGTTTTGCCATCCAAAAAGGATTAACGGCGCTTGCCTTCCATTCCTTCGTGAATTTTTTTTTTCAAATTCAATTAAGGATTGAATAGTACTATACATTTGACTTCGTATGACCTATTGAAGTGACCTATCCAGCATTCCATAAATCTTGTTTTTTTATGCAAGAGCTGTCTCCCTTTATTTAATAGGACTGATATTGTATTTATAGTCGTGTCATTAGTCGACTTTTATGTAGGGCAGATTTTCTGTCATTAAAAGTGGGAGTATGTTTTGCTATGAAATACCCGCACTTAAGTGTAGTCATATGTCAAATGGGAATGGAATGCTTGTTTTCTTGTCATTTGAGAGGCGTTTGGATATACAACTTAGATAAACACTTATAGTATTAGAGCTTATGTATATGTTGTTTCTACAATGGAATAGAAAATGAGGATAAACTCTGCATAAGCTGAAATCAGCTTATGACAATCAGTTTTATTCTTACGAAAATGAGTTAATAAGTTGTTTCATAAACTATTTTCTTAAGCTTTTTCATGTGCTTGCACAAGTTTCAATTAACTCTTTTGAACCCCTCTTAATAGTATTTATCACAACCACTGAAGATTCATACTTTGTTTTGACGGAAGAAGATTATCTCTCACTACTTAGCTGATGTAAATTTCTTTTGACAGTAAGGACTGCTCTAGTTGCACTGATTGCATTCATGCCCACCAACCCAAACGGTGCCTTGGGCTCATTAGACTACAAGAAAGAAGATAGGCGTGCCTTGGCCATTAAATCCCGTGAAGCATCTCCAAAATTTGGGACTCCTGAACGTCAAAAACTGATTGATGAGGTAAATGCTGCTTATTGTTTTTTCCCACAGTGCAGTTAGTCGTAATTCCTCATGTTGATTAAACCATGTTAAGTGTTACTTTTTTTCTTTCTTTCCCTGAAGCATTTTTTATAATATCTTGTACTAATTGCACTTTGGCATCCCAGATACATGAGTATATGCTAAGCAAGGCATCCGTTGTTCCTCAACCTAGCCCTCTGCAGGCTTCTGAAGAACCCAAAAATGAGGAGGCTGAGACCCAAGCTACTCAGCAAAATCCCGAGGCTCCACCTGCAGGAGAGGGGATTCTAGATCAAGCAGGTGACGGAATAGTTGAAGAGCAAGAAGTCAATGTCAATGCTAATCCTAACCCAGCAGGAGTTGAAGCTTCAAATGAGATTCCATCCGGCGTCTCAACCAATCAATTGCCACGAAAGTCAGATACCAGGGTTCAAAATCTGAAGCCAGAGACAAGGGTTCAAAAACCTGATGACCGATTGTTCACTCTGGCAGCTATTGGACTTGCTATTGCAATTATGGTTCTTTTGCTGAAGAAATTCATTAAATCTACAGAACATGGAGCAGTTTTCATGAATGGATCTTAGGTGTTTTTATTGTTCATGTTAGCTCCAATATCAATATTCTTAGCCCCATGTTGTTGTTAGGGATGTCTTGGGCTTCTAAACTCAACTGATAGTTTATGACTCTGCTGTTGTACTTATGGCATTTTTTTTTTTTGGTTGAAGGAGTTGTACTTATGGCATGTCCGTGGTCAATGATAAATTGACGAATTATTCTCTATAGAAAAGTTAATATATTAATATAATGTCGAATCTCTTAAAGCTTTGTTTGGATTGATGGAACATAACGGAATGGAGCGGAATGGAATGGAATAGAGTCCATTCCTCTGTTTGGGTATATTATGACGAAGCGGAACAGATTTCTCATTCCATTGTTGGAAAATTGATGAAATGGAATGAGTTATTACTTTTTTATTCTAATTATACCCTTATAAAAAGACTATTATATAATATTAAAATATGTTATTTTTATGGAAATAATCAATTTAAGATTAAAAAGACATGACGGAAAGCAAAGGAAAGCCTTAGTAATTTTTTATCCATTTAAAAATTTTAATATAGAAAGAGTTATATGTTATGAACAATTTTAATATAGAATTTAATAAAACTAGATCATTGTAGTTGTTAGTATGAGATTGTTTCAGTAATCCATCGATCTAATGCTGAAAAGGGGGAAAAACATTCATTTGTCTCAATTCATATAATTGATAATACTCACAGGTTTAAAGAAGAAAAATCGATCTTTCAAAAAAAAAAAGGAAAAAAAAATCGAATTTAACATAATTGGTTGAAATGATACAATCAACGAGATTGCAAGACAACAAACATAAAAACTGAACAAGAAGAAATACGTGCACTGTGTAGCACTAGAGCAGAAGCAGGAGAATCAATATAGTGATGAAGTAATAAAATAGGGATAAAAGAGTAATAATAGAATTAAGTGGTTCCATTCCATTGGAATGGATTCCATCATGTTTCATACCATACCATTCCATCCAATTTTTAGAAATCCAAACAATGGAACATAACCTCATACCACTCCATTCTATTACATTCCATCAATCCAAACATAGCCTAATGTCTTTTTACATCATATTGCATCCTAATTCCTAACCACTTAAGTATACATGTTCAAATAATAATCACGCTACAATGCAAATATATGACTCGATTTCCAGAATAAAGTTTTTTTATTGTCATACTATGATCGTCTTTCACATCCTATAAAACCACTTGAACCTTTAAGACAAGGTATGAAAAGTTCAATAATCATAATAACAACTTTTTTAATACATGTGAAATTCATTCATAATACAACTTTTTTAATATATATGAAATTCATTCATAATACAACGTTTTTCGGGTGGATTCCCTTTCTTGCTTTGATGACTTAAATATCACGAGACACGAGCCCTTCAAAGCAATATAAAAATTTTATTTTTCTATATGAATTCAGGTCAAATATATACCCAACTTTTAGTGTAAGATTTTCAACACATTTGTGTAAAAATTCCAAGCATTTATTTTAATCACTTGTGTAATGTTTGATCATTTCTCTTTAAATTTTTGATTAAGTTTTAAAAAATAACCCAACCACTACTTCAATTGTGATAACATCAACACCAATCCATGCCAACCCATCCTCCAATCATGTATAAGTCTATAACTGTAAATTTCCAGGGTTTTGGGATATTTTTATAAAGAAAAAGAGGTTGGAAACTTTTTGTAAAGAAGATAACTTGTAGAGTAATTTTAAAATATTATAAAGAAAAAATTTAAGCTTTTTTTTTTCTTTTCAAGATTTAAAAGTAAAAGAAATTATAGCATGAAACCCTTTAAAAACTGTCCAAATGACCTAAAATTAACTGGACATTGGCGTCGATTGTCATGAGATGAGATGAAAGTGAATAGAAACAAGACAAAGAATTGAGACAAATAGGTCAACTTGGATAATTTTTCCACATATATTTCCACATATCCTCCCGGCCAAATCACAAACCTTCCAAGTCTTGCAAAATATAAAATCCAACTACTATTTACAAGGACTAACATGCAATCACAGGTGAGATTTTTTCATGAATTGCTTTGTAACAACCAAGACTGCAAAGGGGAAGCTTTGACTTGGAATCTCGATACTTGTAAGCATTAGTGCAGTTTGGACCTGCACACTTTTCTCTTGGGGGAGGATAACTGAAACAATTCATGACATAATCATTACAGAAATGAAGTTTCCAAAGCATATCAAGTACTAAAAATGTTAAGAAGAAAATCAAGGATAACAAGATTAGAAGATTAAAACTCTACAGTGCGAGATTAAGCTGTGAAGATGTACCTGTTAGGCATTGTTTGGAAGATACTTGGTAGACCAATATCATCAGAAAAAGTTACTACGGTTCCATTGGGACCCATAGTCCATCGAACAGTGTTTGATGCTAGATTGAAGGGTTTGCTAGATTTTTCCTGCACAACCAACATGTTAGAACTTTAAAGTTGAAACAATATAGGAAGAAGGTTGGTGGTAAATTGTATCAAGACCTTGGCTATCTCATCCCTGTGCTTATTCATCTTTTCCTCTTTCTTCTTCCTAGCAGGATCTTGACCAAGTATCTTCTTAATGGCTGCTTCCTACATAAACACAACGTGAGAGCTCTATTAACATCGTTCTCTAGAACTTGTATGTTGCATTGCATCCCAATGTTATACTACAAACTTTAATTCCTAAAACTAAGATGATCAGAGGAGTCAAGTTCAAACCTCGGCCTCCCTAGCTGCCTTCTCAGCTTGAATTTTTCGTCTCTTTGCAGCCTCAGCTTTCTTGATTAGCTGTTCCTCTGACAACTTGCCCTTTTTATCTTAATATCAAGAAAGAAAATACGATTCAACAAATATTCCTAGAGATACGTATACAATGTTATATAAGATCTAAGGTAATGGTTATCATTTAAGAAAATTATGAGTCAACACCTCATGCTGAGTTACGAAACAAGGCAGGGAGGACCCGGGGGGGTGCTTCACATTACATTCTTCATAAGTTTATTTTCTTTAATTAGATTGTTCTATAGAAAAGAATCTGTCTTAGCAGTTTCAATCTATATTTGATGGCCCTTACATTAGTTGTACACAAATAAAATTGTGAGATCTACAAGGTAATTACGATGATCTTAAGAAGAATTACTCCGCCAACCTTATCTTTTAAATTTTTTTGCTTCCATTATTAATTTAAAATTTGTATATACCATTAAAAGTAATATGCACTACATAAGATACAATCTATTATTGTATATCCACTAAATCCAAGTCAAAGTAGTCACTGATATAATAGCAACAACAAGCCTTTAACCTATAGGTGAGATTCATATAGGTAGGTTTGTTACATGGATCAGTCAAAATACTGTAAAATCCCAACATGCACGAGCCTAGTAGGTCCAACATAAGCCCGTTTACCTCTAAATCTCTTCTAATGGCTTGACCTGTAGTTTTTCTTAATCTCTCTCTACCTCTAATTATGAGAAAATTCTACAGCTAGTCCATTTTCCTCATCAGCGTTAACCTGTTTCTATAGGTTCTCATAACTTGCCAAATCCACCTAAGAAAGTATTCTAAGCATCTTCCCTACTATAAAGGCTACACCAATTTGATCTCTAATAATTGTATTTTTAATCACATTTTCTCTTGGATAACTATAACCACTAGTCCAATGCACCATTGAGATCTTTGTGACACTAAATTTATTTTCTTCTTGGCTTTTTACCATCAAACATTCAGTTTCATACAACATTTTGGGTATTATAGATATGCAATAAAATTTTGCTTTAAGCTTTATCGGTATTTTCTGTTGATTTAACATTCGAAGTTCGAAGCATTCGCCTATTTCATCCATCCCACTAAAAGGTTAACATCTCCCTCTATCTCCTAGTCACTTCGTGTGGAATCAAGGCACTTAAAACACCAGACCTGCAATATTGTAAGTTTTCCTTAACTAAACTTGCACTTTGTATACTCGATTTAACCTACAGTTGGGGTGAAAATCATGCATTGGCTTGTTGCTATCTCTCTAACTTTTCATTTATCTCTTATCTTGATACTCTAATAAGACTTAAAATGATAAAGCAACTAAAATAGCATCAATGAAAAAAAAAACTAAAATAAATATATTTCTAACTTTCAGATAATGTGGAAACCAAAATACCTGAGATGTCAATAATGCTTGCAACTGGCCCAGGTAGTACATCTTTGAAAGACTCAACTGAACAATTATGATTATTGCGGGTGGAATGCTTTCTTGGTACAAGTAAACCAACAGATTCCCTCTTTGGCTTCTTCCCTTCTAATATTGATTCATCACTTGATGTAGGGTCTTCTTGCATATAGTCCCGATCCTCATAGTTCTTTCCTGATGCATCTTTACAAACACCACGCATTGTTGTGCCTCTTTGATTATCCTTATGGCGACTAACTCCTCTTTTTGATGCATTGATTTTTTCAAGAAAATGAAGTTCTGCATCATCATCTTCATCGCTACACCCCACATCCATGTCACATCTCTCAGTAACTCGCTTGCTCTTACGGGCATGTTGTTCAGTTGCCTTTCTTTTATGTGAATGATTCTCAGCAGCATGATTATGATCAGTTCTTGAGAGCTTAACCAATTTGTCCCCATGGCCTCTCTTCTTATCATAAGAGCGGGCATCATTATCTGCATTGTCCTGCATGCATTGATAACCGATAGATGAGAAGCTTTAGAAGTTAATACCAATTTATCTGAAGGAAATATAGTTGCATTATCATATATGGCGTAAACTTCTTGAGATTGAATATTTTGAAGTTGAGGGTGCTATCAATACACTCTCTAATTGATTGAAATTCAAATGGGTCCCATTAAATTTATATGGTATGCACATGATTTTGTGGGACTCAAATGAAATTTCAGCAATTAGATATAGAGTATATTGCTAGCATAACCTTACAAAGTTATACAAAGGACACCAGACGAAGCTTTTGCAAATACTGATTTCAGCTACCAAAAATTGAAGAACCGTAATTACAATTTTCAAAATTATTCAATTCATCCAAGTGCATGTTTGTTCCGTGGTGACAAAAATTGATTTTAAATGAGTTGATTTTAGTTAAAGGTGAGTTGAATGCAAAGTGGTCTATGTTTGGATACGTCCTCGTAAAAATGTGTAAAAACTCGCATTTGAAGTCAAAAGCTACAAAATTCTATGCAAAATCAAATTCTAATAAGCATCACCCAAACATGTCAAAATCAATTCTAGACCTCTAGAATCAATTTTTACTATTTTGTCTCCACCAGACATGGAATCAAACATACACTTAATTCATAATGTGAATGTTTGATGAAAACAATTAATTCACAAGACAAACCAAGTGACATGTTATTATTACCTTAGGGTTACGAGCATCGGAAGAAGGCTTGGTGTGAATAGTATGAGTAACACCACCAAATTTGAGTTTAAGCTTTTTGAGCTTATTTTCAGTTTTTAATCCATCAGAAACAACAATTGTATCTTTCACATTCTTCTCATTCTGAGAATGTGATGATAACAACCCAAAGTAATGCTGAAATATTGCATCACAATTAACCCTAGGTTTTCGTGGCACATCACTTCTTTTTCTCTGCATAATGGATTCAATCGCAAACCTATATACACCAAATATTTTTCCATTAATCAGAATTTCTTTAGTACTATGGTATATGTTGCAGAAAATCAAACTACGAAATTAGGTTATATGTGAGAAAGAAAAAATAATAATTTTCAAGAATATGAAAGATAGGTAATGAATACGAAAAGGAAAACCTGGACATCGTCGTTGTTTGTGGTGGTTTTCCTTGCTACGGTGTTTTCCGGTGAACTTTTGATTTTCCGGCGAGTTCAGTGGGACTGCGACTTGTATGTGATACAAAAGGCAGTGAAGCAGCACTTGCATTTTATCTTCTTTCATTTCATGGAACTAATATGAAATTCCGTTTATTTTTTCTCAGTACTCCATATGTTTTTTTATTGAAAAAATACATCTACACCAATTTTATTTTATTTTTGACAAAATCTACACCAATATCTATATGAATTTAATTTGTATTATGGTGTGAAATTATTTTACATATGCATTTTTTCAAAAATAAAAAAAAATCATTAAATACATGTGTAAAATAATTTTACATACACGGATCAGGTATAGAATTTAAATTTAAATTATATGTAAAAGTATACATAATTGGAGGGTAACTTTTTTCTTCTATTTTTACTTTTTGTTTAAACTATTTTATTGTTTTTATATAATAGTATTATTTAAACTATCAATTACAATCCTTGCTTTCTAAGTTAATCATGTTGATCCCTAGCAAATTGGTATGGAAATTCTTAACATCTCAAAATGTTTGATACTCCATCAAACAAAGTATGTTGCTGAGATATTAGAAAATTCAACACGATGGATTGCAATTCAACAATCACACCGGTTGAAGTTCTTGTGAGAGGTGAAGGGATATTGTTGATCCATCACTGCTCAAACGGCTCACGAGATCATTGAGTTGCATATTCCAAAGCAAGCCAGACAAAAGCAACTTTGTGACCGTCGTGAGTAGGTTTATGGAAAATCTATTGAAGTCGCGTTTTCTAGCTCCAAAGAGAATTTTGATGTACCTAAAAGGTACACTGCATTACGACGTCCTATTTTCAAATGGTAGAGTATATTAAATGCTTAACCTAGTAGGCTACTTTACTATTAATTGGTGTGGGGTTTCAATTGATTGGAGAAACACAACTGCTTATGTGTCCGAGCTGTAAGGAGCTCCAATTTCACGGTGCTCAAAGAAATAATCAATAGTAGCATTGTCTAGTTATGAAGTTGAGTATGTATCATATTTCTCAACTGCTTGTCAAGCAACTTGGTTGCAGAATGCGATGGAAGATTTGATCATTAAGTTAAAACATCCAATTAGATTATTGATAAACAATAAATCTGAGATTAACCTTGTTGAAAATCTCATAGCACGTGGAAAAAACAAACATTGAAACTAAGTTTTATTGCCTTAAAGATCAAGTGAATAAGGGCAACATAGTTGTGGAATATCGTCCCGATAATGATCAAACAATTGACATCGTTACTAAGATTGTTAAAAGAGTTCAATTCATCAAGCTTAGAAGGGAACTAGGTGTTGTAGCATTTGATAGTTTGAACTAATAATTCAAACTAAAAGTGTATATAGAATTAGTTATTCAGTTGTTTTTAAAACTAATGTTTCTATTTTTAGTTGGTTAGAGAAACACATTACTTGTTGCACAAGTAACTACACTAGAAGTGGCATAGATGTATCATTTGAAGTGCAATTCAATACAAATCTTTCCCATTTAATCCTCTAATCTCAGTTTCAGTCCTTTCTCTCTCAATCAATCATATACGTCTCCAATAATATGAACATGAGTATCGATATAGTAGTAGTTAAAAAGTGACCGCCGATATATATATATTATTTTTTTTACAACATTGATATGTTTTTAAAAGTAATAAGTAAATAAAAACTTTAGAGGCAAAATTGATAGAGCTGAAAATGTAGATATTACATATTAAATATGCAATGAAAAAAATCCAACGATTTGAAAATAATAAATTTATAAAAAGTAAAAGTGTCATGTCTTCATCAATAATAAATAAATAATATAACGATCATATGAAAGTTAATTATCAATTTCACTAGCTCAGCAGCGTCCTAAAATTAAAAGGTTCACGGTTTAAAATTTCCGAGACTCACAATGTAAAATGAACAGGGGGTTGAGAGAACAATTTGATGAATTGAGATGAAGGGCTATAGAAAACCAAATGGCATATATTTAATTTAATGACTATTCTGAAACTCAATAGAAATCCATTGATTCGTATTCATTACTTGGTTATTAATTATCTATTCTAATTTTTTCAAGTAATTTAATGAAAATAATCATTTCTAAGCTTGTCAAAGGATTTTGTGTTTTCTTTTATTATTTTTCATCTCAAACCTCTTGTTTTCAAAACAAAAGAGCTCCAATAATCTAATAATTATTATAGTTAATATTCAAACTCTAGCTCTCTTAAATAATTTGTCCTTTATCATAATTCATCAATCACTTGAACGCAATCAACTAGTTGTTTGTGTTTTTATAATAAAAAAACTAAAACAAACAAAAAATAACTTCTTTTTTAAGGGAAACAAAAAATAACTTGAGCATACAGTTAAATATTTGAAGACCGATTATGCTTGAGATCTTGATTTATTCATTTTTTATGGTGTTTCAAACCATTCTCAAAATTTCAATTATATTATCAGATTTAGGGATGTCAATGGGTATCCGCGGGTACGGGTAGTATGATATCCGACCCCGCCCCGTTGGATAAATATGGTACCCGTACCCATATCCGTGCGGGTATCTCTATACGGGTAATCCACGGGTATTTAGATATCCACGGATATCCGCGGGTATCCATGAATTATTTATTTTTTTTTTGTACAAAAAAAAATTCAACTTTTAAAGATCCATACATAAGATATTCCATTCAAATTTCATAATCCATACCATAACCATAATCCAACAAAAGTCGCGATTCTTACATAATCTCAAGCAAATTCATCATACCATAATAGATATGATTCTTACATAATCCATGCAAATTCTTGAAGTAAAATAAAAGATAAAAACATCCAAAATCCACATCCAAACTCTCATATATATATATATATACACACACACACACATGGATATTTTAGTAATTTATATAATTTATTAACGGGTACGGATACCCGCGGGCACGTGTATCATCATATCCATGTCCGTGTCCATAAAGTAACGGGTAGCTAAATACCCGTTTATTATATCCGCGGCTACCCGTTTAGGGTCCGTTTGGTTCGAGAGTTTTGGAGGGGAGGGGCGGGGAGGGGAGGGGAGATTTTTAATTTGAAGTGTTTGGTTCAATTTTTAGAAGGGGAGGGGAGCACATCTTTTTAAAATTTGATT
>Ga0315914_1002291_pt1 | contig 29329 bp, 13 predicted proteins | sample MpolenodulesMG_FD_203920 | JGI IMG/M metagenome (GOLD analysis project Ga0315914, IMG submission 203920) | Medicago polymorpha root nodule microbial communities from Los Angeles, California, United States - elongated nodules | ecosystem: Host-associated > Plants > Roots > Nodule | place: USA...
TAACCCCCTAATTTTGTCATGTTTAGGGAAATATGCTCTTTTGGCCCCTTATCTTTACAAAAAAGTTGCGATTTTGGCCCCTTTTTTGGAACACGTGGCGGCTTCTCAGCATAGTTGCGAAAATTGGAGGGTCAAAATTGCATTTTTTTTATTAGGGGACCAAAATCGCTACGACGGCAAACATAGGGGGCCAAAAGTACATTTAAGCCTAATTTTTACTTATATTAGTGACCAGATGATGTATTAATTTAGATAGTGATACCAAACTAACATAAGAATGGTGTGTTTTAAGGTTATGGCTATATAGACCTTTGAGTTAGTTAAACATTCCATTAGATTTATCAAATTATAACTTCTGATCACACAAAATTTATCGAAAGTTACAACTTCATTGTCTTTTCTTTGAATTAGATTGTAACTTCAGTTTATTTACATAGCAATTCTCGTGATTTAATTAGGAAGGTTGCTCTTCTCCCAACATAAAATGTTCACTTCCAACCAAACGGCCCAAAATATCTCACGTGAGTTAACTCATGTAGGTGTATATCTCAGTGTGACTTAAGTCACGCTCGGTGCATGACTTAAGTCAGCGTGAATAGGACCATAGCAATTTCCAAAACTCCATTTGCGGATTTAATCTTCATTGTTACAATTTTCTCAAAGCTTAAGTCATTCAACGCCAATTACAAACACAAAATCAAGTAAGTGCTTATTATCCTATTGCATTGTGGTAGAATTGATTGAATTGGGGTAGAAATTGTTAGGAATTTGTGGTAGGATTTTTAGGATTAGAGTAGGTTTTGATCCAATATTTGCATTGTGTAGATATGTCTCAAAAATAGGGTGATGCTCAATTAAAAAAAAGAGGGTGAGAAGAAGAAGAAAGGACATGGCACGGTATCGAATGTGAAGGAACCGGACAAAAAAGCAAGGCGAATGTGCCCGTGTACAATTTCAACAAGATGAGACGGAGCGGAAGAACATGCTATTTTGGTCGGCAACCAAAAGTAGGTGCCCCAGGAACTTTCGAGGACAACCCAATTGACTTAAGTGACGAGGGAGATGATTAAATGTAATGGCTTGTAATGTCTTGATTTATTGGATTCTTTTTTTTTATATTTTTTTATATGTTGCGCATTTTGGTATTGAATAAAGTTGCGTGTTGAATAAATTTAAATAAACTTTTGTATTAAATAAATTCGAATAAAGTTGCATAAGTACACGAAATCAATTCAAAAAATACACAATTTTATTTAGTTTTAATTTCACCTATGTTACATTACATTATTCCTAAATATGTGGTATCATCATGATGTTGGATTTAAATTAAATTCTTGAAAGTTTGTCGAAAATGTTGGCATTGAAGTGTCTCTTTACTTAGCGTAGAGATTTGAAGCATCTTTTGAAAACTCAAAAGAATGAAGAGAACACAACACATGTATTCTACCGAATCAAGAACATAGATAGGTTACCACATCGAACTCCCTCATATAAGATGAGTAGCGACGTAAAGGAGTGCATTGCAATACATTATTTTGAACTTAATCTTACTGCACTACCAACTGACAAGTTTCAATTGACAAAGGAGCATGATCAAGCACAAAACAACATCTTAGAGGTTCATTCTCTTACGTCACACTCATCTTATACAAGGAAAGTCGATATGAAAACATATATAGTTGATTCGGTAAAATACATGTTGTGTTCTCTTCATTCTTTTGACTTTTCAAAGGTGATAAGTGCTCAAAAGTAACATATTTTATGTGTTAATCTAGACATTTTAGTGACTTGTTCTGCAAGTTATCTAAAGAAAAGCTACGAAATTGTGTTATTTTACCATTTATGCTTTACATGCCTTACTCGACCCTTTTTGTGCAGGAAAATGCAAGCAAGGATAAAAATGTATCAAGTTCACAAGATTTCGCTATTAGCGAGATTTTCACCATTAGCAAAATAGTTGGCAAAGTTCCAGTGAGGTTTCGCCATCAGCGAAGTCATCAGCGAAGTTCAGAAGCAGAAGGTCAAACTTCGCTATTAGCAAATATTTCGCCATTAGCGAAATAGTTGGCAAAGTTTCAGTGAGGTTTCGCCATCAGCGAAGTTCAGATGCAGAAGGCCAAACTTCGCTATTTGCGAATATTTCGCCATTAGCGAAGTTGCATCAGAGAGATTTCGCCATCAGCGAAGTCATCAGCGAACTTCAGGAACTTCAAGTGGATAAGGGACACGTGGAGCAACTCCATTGGTGCAGAGGCAGATTCTATGCATTTCGCTAATAGCGAAATCTCGCATAAGTAGCCCATATATATAGTTTTCTCTTCTCTTTCCAACTATTCTATTAGATTCTTTTTGATATTTTTCTGATTTTAGAGAGAGACTAGGGCTTTTCTAGAGAGAGAAACACAAAGCAAGGTAGTTAGGAGTATATTCAACCCAAGATTTGTTGAGACATCATGGATCTAGGCATTGAATCTTCATCTTTTCTTCATCTTTTTCAAAGCTATCATAGACATATGTAGCTACATCTACCCTTGTGGATTTTGAAGTATTCAAACAAGCTATTATGTAACCTTTTGACCATTTAATATATGGTTCTAGCTATTTATTCAATTTTGTTGTTATTCTTGCATTTACTATTTTATTGAGATTTAAAATGATATGGACACATACTTTTGAATCTAGAAATAGAATAACAATCTATCGTAAGTTATCACTCTAGACATGGATGTTAATATTTGATAATCACTTTAATCTAGAACTTAATGCTTTTGGGTAATTTAATCGGTTGGGAAATCATCGATTGAACTATCCAATCGACTTTGCGATTGTTTAAATGTTTGGGAAATTGATGTTTAAACGATCCCTTAGAAATAACGATGTCATTTGGACATGAATGATATTGTCGAGTGATTGTGATAATATCTTTTAATAAGCTAGAATCCGTTATTTGATCGAGAGATTGCAGCTGTTACGCTTGGTTGATGTCTCTGACCCAAACACTTAACGTGGTTAACATTGTGAAAATGCTTATGAAATACGCAACTCCCTGCGGAAACGATCCTATTATACTTACGTGTAAATAGTTTTATGACATGTAAAAATCTTACAACAAAAGGATCTTGCAAATCTCTACACTAAGTAAAGAGACACTTTAACACCAACATCTTCAGCAAACTAACAAGAATTAAACTTAAATTCCAACAAAATAAAGACACTACATAATAATGATGCTACCTAAACATAATCTTGTGGCATAATCAAACTCTTGAGAATATCTTCAGGCGATCTCAGCAACGTGGCTTCCATCTCAATCATCGTGAACATGTGGTGCTCATGATATATGGAGAACATGCTCCTCATGCAGTCATCGTTTTTCAGAATTATCTTTTCCGACTACAAATATCCGGGACATGCATACTGAAGGTCCTCCACCCTCCTTATGTCTCTAGGGTTGAGGCCTTGATTGATTTCATTCAGTTGTTCCTTCAGATTCTTTAGCGTGACATCGACCCGGACATTGAACAAATGAGGGTTGCCACTGTTGAAGTCTACTTGAGCACTGCACAAATTGTCCATCGTCTCAGATCTACACCATAAGAAATTAAACAATCAATAAAAAACTCATTCAAACATTTCATCAAACACCTATAGTGCAAATTATACATAAACCCTAAAACTCATAACTACAATATAAACATGCAAACAACTAAACAATTAAACAATATAAGTCATTTACATGTAAACATTATATCATTTCTTACCCAAAAAATCAAAATTTAAAGAAACCCTAAAACTAAAAAAAAATTAATTTAACAGGAAAAGTCTAACATATAAACATAAAAGGTTAATGATGTTTGATTATGAAAAAATACTTGTTATTGAAGTGTTGTTTGATTTGAACTTGAAAGAATTTTGGATTTGGTTGATTTGAGAGAGATTTTAGATATGAAAGAGGAAAATGAGAAAATGAGTTGTCGTCTGATCTTTAAATGGACACACAATGTGACTTAACTCACACTAGGTTTAGCGTGACTTAAGTCACGCAGGTTGTATTTGAGCGTGACTTAAGTCACACTGTGTTCAACACCCGAGTGACTCTGGAGGCATTTTCAAAAGTACAGTTGGGAGTGAGCAAAATGTGATGTGATGGGAGCGATCAATATTCTTTAATTAGGTTAGAGAGGTGGGAAGGAGAAATTTGGCCTATTTTAGGGTGTTTGATTATGAAAACTTACTTGTTATTGGAGTGTTGTTTGATTTGAAGTTGAAGGAATTTCGAATTTGGATGATTTGAGAGAAATTTGAGAGATTTGAGGATTTTTGATGGGAAATGAGGCTCTGTCAGTTCTTAAAACAGCACGTAGCGTGGGTTAAGTCACGCTGCGTGACCTAATGCACGCAACTACGTGTCAGGAAGGGGCATTTTGGTCTTTTCAGTTGGGAATGAGCAAAATGTGTTGGGTAAAGAGCAGAATTCTTAGTTTTGACTTCTTGTTGAAATTTGGGAGTTGGGTGAGAACTGAGAACCGTTTCGCAACGCCGTAGCCGTTTTCTCTCTGCAACAAATAAACAAACACCTTCCGTGCAATTTGCGTTGTCGCAGAATTGATACTAACAAGATGGTGTTTGAAAGCTACGTAGTGGTACACAACATAGCAAAACGGCACAACGTAGGAACACTAGCACGAAGCGCAACAGCATTCGGTGTTTCCGAACTAATCCTCGTTGGTCGTAGAGATTTCAACAGTTTCGGTAACCATGGTTCTTCAAACCACCTTCGATTTCGTCACTTTCACTCACTTCAAGACGCTAAACAATTTCTCAAAGACAAAGATTGTGACATTTGTGGCGTCGAGATCACACACGATGCTCTTCCTGTTAATCAACATCCTTTTAAGAAAAGCACTGCTTTCTTGCTTGGTAATGAAGGTTCTGGTCTTTCAACGAAGGAGTGTGAGATTTGTGATTTTTTTGTTTATATTCCGCAATATGGGTGTGGTACTGCTTCTTTGAATGTTACTGTTGCTGCTTCTATTGTGCTTCATCAATTTGGAGGTATTTTGTTGTTTCTTTTATGATTATTATTATAGTTTACATGTTGTAGGGACTAATTTTGCGACAAAAGAACGTTGTGATGGTAGTTTACGTAGGTTTGATTTAACCGCGACAAAAGCTGATTTTGATTGAATTTATTATGTAAATGTGAGTTTTAGGGAAAATGATTTATGTCTGGATATGTTTAGGTGAAAGTTACAAAATTTAGCTTGTGTTCTAATTAATATTAGAGAACTTCAATTCTAATTGAAAATCTCCAAATGTACCAAAATCAATTTCAAGTCATCAGAATCACTTTTGGCTCTCCCAAAAGTGAATTTGAACTTGCTCTTAGATTTTTGGGAGGATTGGTACGGTGACGTTTGTAACATTCAACGACCAACTTGGGAGGATTTATCCCATGTTTATATACCTTTTCAGTTTTCACGAATCCTTAAGTTTTCCTTGTGAGATCAGTTGATGAAGAAAATAGGGAGTTTTTGATAAACAAGCACACGAAGTTTTAACTCAATATATCAATAACATTTCCTTCTTATGAGTGAGTGTTGCTTCTTAATATTAAGGGATATTTTGGTGTCGGATTGAATATGAGGTGAAAAATTCATTGAGGGACATTTTGCCAGTGGATGTAGCAGAAACAGCGGAAAAGAGAATTTCAGGGTTTTTAAATAAATTATAAAACTGAAGAATCTGAATGCAACATGCCTTTTTTTACATACAATTCACTCATTTCAACTGCTATGCGGCTTCTGCTATTTGCCTTCAATACTATATGCTACATAACAGATATTTGGCATTATGCTATTTTCCACAATCCGCCGTTGATAACACTGATGGGCACATACTCAAATGCAGAATTGCTTAAGCCTATTATAGTACTTCCAAAAAAATATGCATATTTATTTTTTAGTCACTACAATAAGACATTTACAAGATATTATAGCAGCATCATGTGATCCTTGTAGCCAGTTCTTTTAGTTAAAAACTTTGGTGGTGGTGGTTGTTGTTGTCTCTACAGTAGAAGATCATGAAAGTTTGAGTTCTCTTAGTTTGGTTGAAGTGGAGATTTGACACAATAGTTTGAGTTGATGTTGTGTGATGAAAATGTCCCAATGGACTTGACCCTTCCCCAAACATTGTCATTATGGGAGTTTTGTAGCACCAAGTTGTCTTCTTGTGATTATATGTCTCTTTCTTTGACACTATTTTCATACAACGTCGAGCCTAATTCCAGTATACATATGGCTTGAATGTTTGAACAGTTGCTATTCAACGTAAATTACTTTGTAACTGGTGCAAGCCTTGTAACTTGTAAGTGATAACACATCACTACTATAGTGGTACATCCTTTTTGGATCTGGGTTCCCTTTGTTGTTTATGTGCTCATTTTTTTAGTTACATTAAGATTTGGAAAATCATGTTTCTACATTTTTATGGATTCCTCATTCCCAACTGTATATTGATTTTGTTGTGTGTATGTTGCTTTTGAATTTTGACACTATCCCAACTGCATCTTTTTACTTAATACACCTCATTCAATATGATATTGGTTACAACTTCTTTTGACATATTTCATAATATTATAGATTCTGATGTGTTCCCTTTTTTGGTCAGTCTGGGCAGGTTTTGCTGAGAGATCTCGTGATGGAAATAAATTTGTTGTAGCAGAGAGACCTGTGAAACAGGGTCGACGAAATTACTGCACGGAAACAGATGATTCTGTCATCGAAGAGCGTAGAGCCAGAAGAGAGAATGCCGCCAACGGTTTCTTTGAAGAAGCTGAGAGTAGCAATTCATCTTCAAACCTCCTTGATGCATTGTTTGTTGATGGTTGATGGAAGATGTGTATTTACTCGATCAATTGACAGATTGTAGTTTAGGGCTTAAATGCTTCAGTTGCGGTAGAAGAGAACCGACATCTTAGGTATCTAATGTGGTTTGGAGAAAATTGACTATTGCATAATTTATACCGTTTACGAGAAGAGGCATTGGGTGAAGATTTCTACTGTCATTATGTGTGTATGTTGTTTTACAGTGTGAGTTAGCAACAACTGTCACTAGTGACAGGAAATAATTTGAAGACTGTAAAAAACAGTTTTGCTTAGATTGATTACTCTTCCAACTATTACACTGCCATTTGCTCTACTGATATAGTTATTTAAGCAGCTTTAAACAACAATTCTGTCTTCCTTCGTTATTAGGTGTATATTGTCAACTTTAATCATTGAGCTTTGAGCAATAGCTTGCCTAGCTTGGGACAACAAAAGGCAATCTGGAACAGCCACACCAAGTTATGAACAACACCTAATACAAATATGCAGGGAAAAAATTAGCTTATACCAATTCACAAGGGCTAAAAAAACGTTATTTTTAATAATTAATAATCCATGAAAGCACCAATATTTTAATCAAATTGAAGTTATCCCAAATAATAATTTTACAAAGCCATTAGACGATGACAACCATCCCTTTATCAACGAATGGAAAGTAATTCCAAACATTTAAAATAAGGCTTTTTCCATGAAAAAGAAGCCACAAAGAGTAGCTTCATGCCAGACGCACGTCGATCTAAAAAAAGCACGTTTACCATCTATTTGGCCATCTATTTCCCAAACATACGCCAAGTGTTCCCTTCACGTTAGGTATTTATATGTTCAAGTTCAAGTAATGTTTTTAAAACCCGAACCATGATTGACCCGATCAAAGTACTGAGTCAATTGTTGGACAAGTGGATTCTTAGTAGAACCGTGCGACTGTTAACCCAATCTACGTGAATTTAAAATATTCATGACTTAAATTTCATATATTTAATAAAATTTCTTCTATAAGAAATATTAATAAAAAATCATATATTCAAAAAAAATTAACAATATTTTTTCAATCCATGGTATATAAAATCTAGAATTATATATATGTGATGGGTCAATGGTAGGGACGTTGTAGTATATATGTAGGGGTCGGAATTCGAAACTCATATTTCTTATTTATTCACTTTAGCTGACGTTCTAGCCACCAAGGTTTTACAACTCGAGAGTTTACCTCAACTCGTTTTGTCTAGGTAAACTCGACTCGATAACTCGTACGAGTTTACCTAAAATTAAAATTATGTAGAATTTATTATATGCATGACATATATAAGCTAATATAATATTATATTGTAAATATTTCAATAGTGCAATATATGACTTAATTACAAAGGCAAATTATATCAAACTACCATAATAAAACGTTATACTCAACTTAGCATCAAAATACAAAAATTAACACACAAAATCATAAGTTTCATAAGTCTCTAAGTTTAAGTCATCCATAAAACCATCCAAAAAAGAAAGTTTCACAAGTTTCTAAAGTTGTTAATAAAACTATCTAAGAAATAAATTAGTTAATTTCTTCAAAAGGTCAACAAACACCACCACCGCAACCCTAACCGGCGTCGAAATCTGAATTTCCACCGTCAGAATTGCAACCGTAACTGGTATGTGCTCCCCTGTTCATGGTTTGAGAACTTAAAGAAGAAAGAAAAAGAAACGTTTCATCTTATGAACAATGTGTTACTCTAAAGATATCTATTCAGTAAACGTTTCAGTCTTTGGGCTTGTAGAAAAGGAATTGAGTTTTAAAAAAAATGGCCCCAAAAAAAGAATCGATTTTTTTTATAGATGTAAACTTGTAAAACTCGGTAAACTCGGTCGAGTTTACAAGAGTTTACTGAGTGTTAACTCGGTCAAACTCGTCAAACCTTTCGATTTTATCACAAACCAAGTTTACCTCCGAGTTAACACGATTTTGATACCTAAAAACATAAACTCGAAAAGTTAACACTCGATTTGCGGAACATTGCTAGCCACCAAAGAACTACTTGACAAAAAAAAAGGAAAAAACAAGCTGCGTGAATATAAAGGAAAAAAAATAATATAGGCTCGTTTATTGAAATTGCTATTACATGTTCCTCGATGAAAGTATTAACTACAAGTAAACAGCCTGGTAACTTGGCTTAGTAGTAGGATTAAAAAATATCAAGTGTTCAGGTTCAATCCTCTCAATCAATAGTTTGGAATAATTTTGTAAATTTTCATTAAAACATTAAACCGGCTCGGTTTGGGTTATATCGGTTCACTAATTTGACCATCGACCAGTCCCGGTCACATTGGGATCCACTGATTAACCCAGTTCTATAAGCTAACCAAACTGGCCACCCCTCCGTTTCACGGCCGAACCGTCCGACTAGTCGGTCCGGTTCGAGTTTTAAAACATTGTGTGCAAAGTACATTGAAATGCTAAATGCACTTCTCAGTAGAGATTTCAAAATTTTGTTTATCACGGTGTGGAAGACTTCACTAATATGACCCCGCAGTGAACCGAACCGGAATCGAACTGGTTTGGATCTTGAATGAATATTTTATAAAAAAAATTACCAGATTATGGCAGGAGGGAGTCGAACGTGGGTCAAGGTCACAGACTTCATTCATTAATGATCGAACACATTCTTTGATTTGTTTTACAACGTAAATGTTTATATTTCTTAGTTAACTTTATTTAATAAACTTTGATGTTTGGATTTACAAGTATACTTTGCAGTTCCTTTAAAAACTGCCAATTGCCATGGGTCCAACCTTTTGTGTTGGAGTAGATGCTAACCTAGTTCAGATCCTTTAGAGTCCGTTTGGTACGCAGGATATGATAGACATAGGATATGATAAGAAACTGGATAATGATAGGATATGATAGTGACATGATAACTTTTATTCTATCATTTGTTTGGTGTACGCATGATACGAAATATGATAGCATTATTTTATCCTATCATGTGTTTGATACACACTTGTTATTGACATGAAACAATCAGAACTCAAATTAAAACATAGGTCTATTATTCTTTTAATTTTCTGCTCATCTTGTGTCATTGCATTTACAATCATATAAATAAAATTAATTCCATTAATATGCAATCGAAATTAATTTTGACCCAACACAAAGAGAAGAACACAGAGATAATAGAAGAAATAGAAAGAAGAAAACGTAAAACTGATTCAGATTGATTGGGGAAAAAATTGAAATCGTTGGAAATTGGAATTGATTCCATTATATTTCAATCCTTGTAATTGATTTTATTCCATCAATTAATTAATCAATTCCTCCATTCCATTGCAATCAATTGGAAAGTTGCAATTGATTCCATTTCATTTCAATTGATTGGGAAGAGAACAAAATAAATGAAAAAAAAGAAAAAACTGAAGAAACGTGGGAGTTTCCGTTCCATTTCAATTGATTGGGGAGAGAACCAAAAAAAAGTGAAAAAAAGAAAAAACTGAAGAAACGTGGGAGTCGAAGGAGGTGCTTTGTGGAAACAGGATACGCGTATGATAATTTTGTGCTATCAGGTTGCTAACCCAACAAAAACCAAGGATAAGAATAGCAAAGGGTGGGTAGGATAGGATTAGAAATAGGTTTAATTTATCCTTTTCTATTGATGCACCAAACAACGGATTGAAGCGTGATAGGATAGTTTTATCATATCTTGTCTTCTTATCATATGCACCAAACGGACCCTTAAAGCCTGATTTTAAACTAGTTAAATACCAAAGAATCAGATTTAGAACTGTTTAACATCAGTTCACACTTCAAAAAAATGCAGTTCAGTTCAGTTCAATTTGATTCATTGCTCAGTCCACACGTGTGTAATTTGGTTGAAATCTATTCAGTTTGAAAATGTGAAGCATGATGCAGTTTTTATAAACCACTGTTTTCCTTTTCTTCAATTGCAAGTCACAGTTTCTACTTTCTATAAAGCATGTATGAAAAATTGTAGTACTCACTTTTATTATAGTTTTTGCTTCCTCTAGTAGTATTATTTTTTGTTCAACAACCAACAGTTTTGACACAACACCTATATTGTTTTTTTTTTTGGTACAAATATTGTTTTTGTTATGCCCCGAACTTGTATGAGTTTTTCTGTAAACAATAAGAATAAGTCTTATAAATCATCACTTTTATCCCATAGTGATGACTTTTGAATTTTATTCATTATGAAAACTCTAAAATCAAATTGTAGGAGCACTGTATAGGTTAATATAATTTTCATTTTACTTATGATAGGTTCATGAAATTCTGGTAGAACTACATAGGTTCATGTGTAGCCCATTAATTTTTTTTTTTTTTTTGAGGGAATGTAGCCCATAAATTTAAAAATAGTTTTTTTTTCTTTCGTTTTTTCAAAACAGAGAAATGTCAACAACCTAAGTTATTTAGAGTCCACTAAAATTAGAGAACAAACAAACCCTTCTATTTCCTTCAGATACATGTGGCCATGATCAAATTTCTAAAGAAGTACTCAGAGTAAGAGTTTGTAATTGTGATTATGATCTTAATCAACATCCATAAACTCATCATATTAATTTAGCATATAAAACAACTTCAAGTAGTGAACACAACCTACATTACAATTCAATCTAATAACACATGCATAAATAATAACATTGAATCACAGAACAAAGTTGTCAACATTTTCGATAAACATATTGCAAATGTTTGACCAATAAACATTTCATGACATATTACATCAGCCATTCATGTCACAAATGTAATCAAACACATACTGGCCGGCCAAAGGAGTTGCCACTAATGCAAGGGTTTTATGCCCGAGTTTTTTAGGCATTGTATTAAGCCTTATATTTTTGTCTTTAAAAATATTTTCGTACATCAAATTTTGTAAACATGTTCACTCAAAACTCAAGTGGTATGTAAATGAAGAGTGTTCATGTTGCAAGTATTTTATTTCAATGTCAGCTATTTTATTGGTTATTTGAACCTTAAATTCTTTTTGCCTTCAAATTTCTATCAATCTAATTCGATGTTGGTTGTTCTAAATATATTAAGACAAGTAGTGTGTAATCAAATTTTATAAAAGTAAAAAATTAATTTATATTTGTATCATTTCAATATTATTTTGTTATTTTAAGATCTCTAACAATTGGTAAATAATCTATATTAAATATTATTTTCAACACACGCGCACGCGCGCGCGCACACATATATATTAAAAAAGTCACGCATTAATGGAGTTGATTACAACGAAAGAGGATATACTCTCACAATGTGACAAATTAAAGTTTGATTTCTTGCTGATAAAATATTCATATTTAATTAGTGTCTAACACACATCATATAGAATTATTTCTATTGAGGGAACTTATGGAATTTTTTTCTTAATTTTGACTTATCCTCTCTAAACGCACTTAAAAGTCCCTGCATATGCAGGAAGTGAAAATGGTGAAGGAAAACACTTCAAAACCTTATTCTTCTTGTTTTTGTAATCTTCTTAATCTCCATCATGCACTCTATAAACTCATTATTTCACTCTTGATCTTCTCAATACTTGCACCTTTCTAACCACAGTCTCTCTACCGAAAGATGCCATGTTGGTTGCAATTGTTAGCGCAGCAATAAGTGCTTGTCACACAAGCAGCAGAAAGCATAAGCAATTTCCAGTTTCTAGGATTTATGTGATTTTGTGAGAATGAGAAGAAAGAGTAAGATAATAGAATTGAGGAATGTAATTGTGTTATTGAATATGAGAATGTACAATGAAAGGTAGCTTATATACGCTATCTAGTTAGGTAGCTTGAAAATGTAACAAACCCTAACTTTTATTAGCTACACTCTAACAAACTTGTAACAAACTTTAAAACAAACAAAATGAAAATGTGATTAACCAACTAAACATGAGTATCACTAATGTAAACTTGAATTAACAATTAAACTAGCAACAACGAAAACTGAAACAGAGCAATTAGGGTTTCCAACACTTTCATTCTTGATTCCTTCATCTCCTCCAACATCTTCTTCTTTTCCTCAAGCTCCTTGATGTACTACATTGTTTTGTTTATGATAGCTTCCTGTGTAGCCTTCAAAACACAAACAAAAACCATAAAACAGAGTAGAAGAAAAAACCATAAAATAGAGTAGAAGAAAATATTTGGATCAAGAGAATGAATGCCTTGGGTAACAGACTAGGGAAGGTAATTGTCAATTCATTCAACATTTCCTTTCTCCCTCTTTCACGTTCAACCTTTTAGATACTCTTCGCTTTTACGTTTTCGGTTGTTGCCTTGCCTTCAGTCATTTTTTTTTTTGTGATACTTTGTAACGAAATGATGAACCTTAGCTTGAGAGAGAGGAGAGATCATAGCATGTATATTGGCAAAAATATTTGAACTATATTTATTTTGTTATTTTGTAAATATCTTTTAATTTTGGAATGAATCAATTAGTTGTATAGTGTTTGAAAACGTAAAAGCGCAGAGGAATGAATTAAGTTCATTAACTAAATGGGTTGAACTTAAATCATATATAGTTTGATTTGCTTGATTCATAAGCTGACTTGATTATATTTTATTTTTTGAAGGAAGCTGACTTGATTATATGTATATCTATGTGTGGGCGTGCATCCGTGCATACGTATGTGTAAAATTATATCATTAGATGCATGTATAAATAATTGTATATTATTCTAATTCTTTTTTTTTTTAATAAACATATATACAAGATAGTACACTTTATCATTCGAATCATCTTGGTTATAATATATATAAGCGGGAAAAAACTGAATCTATTTCTTTTGTAGCTTCTGCTAGGGAATTGCTATTTTTTGTTTTTTGAAGGAGGGCAATGCTAGTTCTTTTGTGCTCTTTTCTTTTTTTTGCAAGTATTACTACTAATTAACTAGTCGACTTGTCAAAGTTTTAACATAATCAAATTTTTAATTTTCTATTAATTGTGGTGACGATAAGAGAGACACGTATAATAAACTACTACATGTTTTGTTTCAGGTTGTTCTTGCAGCACTTGTCATTTTTCTCATAATAGTCTCTGAATGATGACTACACAATATCCATATGGATGCTTCTTCAATGTCGATCTTGGCCACAAATAATAATATACTATGGTATATGATGTGATTTGATGTACTTTTTTGTTTTGTTTATTAATATTATAATAAGGCATTCGATGTAATAGATTTTGTATGTGTGCGTAGTCTTGTGTTTTTGTAATATGTTGTTGTGATCAAACATATTAGTGTGGTTTATATTGTGAAGCCACACTGTGTAAAGCCATTGTTGTAAAGTGGTTTTAGTTTAATAAAATTGATTTTCTTCAATTGATTTGTTCATTCGTTTTCTCTTTATCAATTGCATTTGTCTTGCATTCAACGATGGTTGAAGTTTAGTGAAAAGTATTACTCGATAAATTTATCTAAGAATATTTTTTCTTTCTTATCTACATATAAACCAAGACCAAGCCATGAATCTATTGGTGTTATGGTTGCTATTTGGGTGAAATACTACATCATCCCAAACCAATGATGCTCACCCAGTAGATTCTTCTCCCAATGCTCCATTTATGGTGAGGACATAAGTTTGTTGTTCTCCCAATGTAGAAAATGACAAAATATCAGGCACCACTAAAACATCGAGTCCGTCGGGTGCTATCAGGAATGTTCTATATGTAGATGTCGGTGAGCCAACATTTGTGACGGTTCTTTTAAAACTCCCACTTATGTGGCTATTTGAGTGCGGTGCTTTTAGAGCGAATGATGGATAATTTAAATCCTTTGTTGTTGAGTTTGTTGTGTTGGAGCAGCTGATGTCGTCTCCACTGATTTGTTGCAGAATTATTTTGTTGTAGTTCAGTTCACACAAAAACATTTTGTAATTCGTTTCGCTTGCTTCATATATTAAGTCAGGGTTCAAAGCTTTTACGGGGTCAATTTGACCTGCCCCGTAAGCAAACTCACTTAGCATCATTATTATTTATCGGACTCAATAGTTTAGCAGCAACATAAGGAATGCACAATGTTTGCTTGTATTAGGTTAAACCATGATAAGTAAACTATAATAAGCTCAGATCAAATAAATCTAAAATACATCATCCTTCTATGATAAGTAAATATTTGTAGCAAGTCCATTTGACATATAAACACTTTCTTAAGTAATAGACAACTTTGAACAATCACTCAAAAATCTTCTGTATTTATTTTTTTACGTTAGTTCAAATGTATTCAAATGGGATGAAGTATAATAAATGTTTTATTTTCAAGATAGTGTATATTTTAATAAAAAATAAAATGAAGTGTAGTTCAAGCTCTCCAAGGGTAACTTCCTCAACAGTTTACAATATTCAACTTAAAGAAACACAATTCCCTTCAAATATTAATTAAAACTCATCATTTATATTACCAATTGTCATTAGAACAGAACGGATCGCAGCAGACGAACATGTAGGTTGAAATTACTTGATGCACCCTGCTGCACCAAACACATGTGGACATGCCATCAATGTTCCAGACACTATGTTGAACTCTAGTTTTCTAGAGTCACCGACAACTTCAGAAGGAGAGGAAACTGGAGACCAACTTGCTATTATGTCTACTCCAGGAGCAATTAAATCCGGCTACACCATTAAACAAAAACAAGAAGGTTAACATAAAATTGTCCAAACCAATGGAATATATGTTTTGGTAGGAATGGAATATATGTTATATCGTGAAATGATTTTTATGGTTTTTAATTATTCTTTTTTTTTTGGGATTTTTTATTTTATTTTTTAATTATTCTTGTTGGTCGAGAATTGAGACTTTGAGAAACCAATTTTACTTGCTTTTTATTACTCAACAGTGCTAACAATAAAATTCAAAATTTTACTCGATTATTAATTCGTTGAATTTAATTCATGAATCAAATAAGTTGAATTTAAGCTGAAAATTAAGTTTGTTGACTAATTGAGCTGATTTTGAACCATATATATTTTGACTTGTTTGATTCATAAACTAGTTTAATTATATGTATATCTATGTGTGCGCGTGCGTGCATGCTTGTATGTATGGGATTACATATGTACTAGTTTTAGTGTATTTTTTTGTATTATTGTTTTTGGTTCTGTGTAGCTTCTTATGTGTGTAGTTTTTTTATATTTATTTGCATATTTATGCATGTACAAACTTTGTATTTTTGTTTGCCTTTTAAAGAGTATATGTTTGTGATAGCTTGTGTTTTAATTCAATAATTTTCTTTTTCAAAAATAAAATAAAAAGTCAATCGATATAAATTATTTTATGGGTTAATTGTTCCAAGTTGACCCTGTAATAGACACGAAGACTTAAAAATGACCCTATAAAAGTAAAAACATATATTCTAATTAATCATGTAATTTGTGGTTCTTTTTATTTTTAACCCTTAGTATACATGAAGTTCAGAAAAGTGAGTTAGAGGTTGAATTTTTGTCATGATTTTTTGCAGGTATGTTTAGGAAATATCGCTTTCCACAAAAGTTTAGAAGTTTCAAACAATGGACATATTAATTATGAATTTTCAAAGCGCCAAAAACTCAAAAAATTAAAACAATGAAATATTGACTTAAAAATTGAATTTTGAGCTGATCATTTGCAAAGATATCTATACAAATACATAGAAAGGATATGCAAACATTCATAGCATTTCGAAGACGCCTCAATTTATTTTGATTTTTCAACTAAAATGTACAAAATTGCAATTTCGTTCGAAGTAATCGTATACTCACTGGTCAAATTTCGCTCAATAGTTTTGTAGGCAAGGTTAGAATATTATATGAACCTTCACCATGAAATTTTAGAGTTTTTAAATGATGTATAGATAATTATGAATTGTTTAAGAAATTCATAATTAAGAGAAAGGAAAATTCATAATTAATCATTCTATTGTCGAAAAATTCTAGTTTTTTGTGAAAAGTCATATTTTAACATCCTAAACAATATGTATGCAAAAAATCATGAAAAAATTCAACCTCTAGGTAACTTTAATGGACTTCACGTATATTACAAGGTCAAAAATATAAAGAATCTCAAATTACAGGGTTAAAATATGTGTTTTTATTTCTATAAGATCATTTTTCAGACTTCACGTATATTATAGGGCCAGCTTGAAATACTTAAAAGAAGATTTAATATTATCGTCAACGTTACAAGAATCTACAAGGTCATACACAAAAGGACATATACATGAGAGATATAAGTGAACTTATTACTCGGGGTGTATTTAGTATGTGGGGCGAATTAGTTAGCAAAGCAAATGGTTTATTGGGCTTATACAAGACCAATAGTGACTGTTTGACTTGCAGAGCACACAAGTGATTCCATAAATAGAACCCTTGTGTTGAAGCATGCACAACACTAGACCGAATTCAACAATTTAGAAACACAAGTTTTCTGAAATCCTAAAATCGTCCCTCTCTCTAAGCCTTCATTCGTAAGCAGCTAGCACTATGATCGAAGAAATATGTTTGTGTGGACTGAGTAGAGGTGTTGTCGTCGAGCAATACTCCTGATCACTCACTCTGAGTTAGACATCAAAGAATTTGAGCTTCAAGAGGTAAACACATGAATCCTTAAAGTGTTGATTTGTGATTAATGATTTAATCAAGATTCGTTCGACGAGATTTCTTCCGCTAAGAGTATTAAAATTTTGAAGAACCCCTCTTAAAATCCCTACATATGGAACCAGAGTGTAATTTCAAAATTGAAGTACCTAGGCCGGTACTATAAAGACAGAAGGCATTCCGGAGGTTGAAGAATGTAAAGCACGACTTGCGGGATTACCCTAAAAAAAGGTCAAGGGTGATTGGATGCAAGGTGATCTTCAAGGAAGCAGGAGATGTCTTATGTTGAAGATGTTATGGTGAATGCTTGTAGAACTACCTAAAATTCCTAGTGTAGTTGGACTGCAAGGACCTTCGAGAATGCGGAAGACATTCTGAGGGCTGAAGGGGTTAAGGTGTGTACTTGTGGATTACTTTAAAAGCCAAGGGTGATTGGGCACAAGTAGATCATCTTCAAGGAAGCGGGAGATGTTCCGTATTGAAGAGGTATGGTATAGTCTTGTAGAACTACCTGAAATTCCTAGTGTAGTTTGGATACAAGGATCTTCGAGAAGGCGGAAGACATTCTGATGGCTGAAGAGGTTAAGGTGTAAACTTGTGGAGCTACTTGGTGTAGTGGGAAGCAAGGGAAAGAGCAGCATGGTGATTGATGTTAAATTGACATCATCACTAATTTAGAGTCAAGGTGGAGATTGTTGTGAAAGTGACTCAAAATTGAAGTTTGGAGTGCAAAATTGATGTTTGCTAGAAGTGCAAAATCGGGGCCCGAATTGGCAAAATCGGGGCCCGATTTTGGCTGTCTTTGGGAGCAGTTTGGTTCGTGAAAAATCGGCGCCCGAATGGAGGAATTCGGGGCCCGATTTTGCGTAACAATATTTTTCAGAAACGTATTTTTGGGCCAGATTTGTTACAATTTTATAAGGGTTACTTTTACTATAAATATAGACTTTGTATCATAGTAAACCTGGAGATAGAGGGGGCTGAAACAAGAGTTTAGAAAGGCAACAACAAAACTATGGTTTGTATAGAGTTTGTCTTTTGGCAACAAACACTAGGGTTTGAGGGTTGATTTACCTTGGGAAACACTATTAGGATTGAGTCTCTTGGTTACGGGAAGAGATTGAGACTTTGGATAGAATTAGGCGGGAGACTTATTCTTGTAACCCATTGATATCTCTTTTGTAAAGTTACTCATCATTATAGTGAAACGGAGGGCTGCTTTCTCCCCCATACTAGGTCAATTTGGACCGAACTGGGTAAACATATTCTTTTGTGTTCTCTCTTCTTTTTCTCTCGCTGTTTTTCTACTTTTGTCTTGTGTTTATAATTGTTCCATACACTTTGTTTTGGTTGCTTGATTATCACTTGCTCCACACATCAAGTTTGTTATTGGTGTGATTTTTTTGATCGAATTCGCAACAATGTGGTTTAAGAGTATTGGAATGCCTCAATTTTGGGATACATATAGTCCTGGATATTATAATCAATTTTTGAATACATATAGTCTTGATATTTTTCAAGAGTGTTGTCGTTGGTTGAATGAAAATCAGTTTCCCCTACTTTGAATGCAACTAATATTTCACATATATCTAGTTTTTTATTTTATGATTTCTTCATCTTAGTGTGACATTGTTTTATTCGTCGTTTTTATACAGTGTTGTTTGTCTTTCTCGTCTTGTTGTGGTATTTGTTCGGTTCAGATTATCATATCAGTTTCAATGCAGTGCATATTTAATCAATGACTTTGATGTCGTCGACATTGCAGATTCAGATGCATAGGTACTTCGGAGACTTGAATATAGTCATATTTATAGGATTGTATACTTTGTTATTTTATGTTATTAATATAGATGTTGTAAGCTTGTTTAGATTCATCCATTTTATTTTTAGCAAATTTAAATTAATAAACGTCGTTTCCTGAAATTGTGAGATTTTCTAATTAAAATTGTTTATTAAATTAACGAATATCCTTTTTTTTCAAAATATAATCTAATTAAAATCATGAGATTTTCTTGAAATGATTTAAATATAAAAAATATTCAATAAAATTCGTTTATTTTATCAATTTGGATGTGAACACTAATATGTAGCTATAAATGATAATATGGATGTGATTTAATTTTAATTTGCGAAAAATAAAATGACGAAGAAGGAAAGGAAAACTGGTTGTCATGGTTAATTTTTAAATATTAACTAGACTTTTGACCCGTGTGACGTATGGGTCTTCTCGACTATAATAGAGACCAATAAATAATCTGTAACCCTAAGATCATGAGTCGATCAATAAACGCAAATTAGATTATTAGAGATACAATATTACAATCAAATGATAATAAAAAAATTAAAGAAAAAAGATAAAAAGAATACAAAATTATATTGTTGTACAGGTCAATTTTTTTATTACTTTTATAGTTAAACATCAAAAATTAATGCAGTTCATGGTTTCTAACAAATTATTTAGGGTAGCCGAGTTTACATGGAAATTAGGGTATTCTATTTGTAAACGTATTAAATAAGTGTATAACAACTTGTAAAAAAAATAAAAAATCTACAGAAACAATAGGTTAAGTTGCTGCAGACCTAATAAAATTAATAAATACTAAGGATAAGGATTAAGATATCTATTAAATTTTAAATTTTAGGATAGAGTTATTGCAAACCTAATAAGGGATTAGTGAAGAGAAAAAATTAGGTTAAGTTGCTGCAGGCTTAACAAAATTAATAAATAAGGATATACATACTGTGCATATATTTTTAAAACTCCAAATTGAGACTTTGTTTCGTAGACTTTTGTCCAAGTTTTTACTTTCAAAACTCCAAATTGAGAAAAAAAAATTAAGGGACCAAATTGAGCAACTTTTTGATATTGATATAATATATGGCAAATTCTTATCTACCAATCCATAAAAGGTTGGTAACTATTTCCATGCTAAGTTCACTAATCAAAAACATTTATTTATCTTCTATTATTTACCGGAAAAAAATAAATGAATAGTTTTGATTGGTGCAAAATCAACATGTTGTTACTAATGTGTAATGTAGTTGTCAGTTGTCATCATAATATATACATATTTTAAAACTCACACCCATATAAACTAACTAATGTTCAAATTGAGACTTTTTGAAGATTAACGTCACCATTTACATGAATATTTGTTTTTGTTTTAACACATTACATGAGCATTTGTTGGCAACACTTTTGGAAGTTCACCCTACAATCACACAATAAATAGAAAGCTAAAAATCTTATTAAAGCAATCATAAAAAGTAAAATAAAAAACACATGAATTCATATTGAAATCAATGTTTTTTATTGGTGGTGTGATTGTGTACCGTCTTGACACATTACACAATAATTTTTCACACTAACACAGTTTACGTAATTGTGTTTTTACCAATAAAAATCTATCATTATGAGTCCTCGTGAGGATAACTTAGATGATAAGACATTGTAAAGGTCGGAGTTCGAATCAGTTGCGCCAAGTGAGTAACACAAATCAAAAGTCCTACATGGGAAACGAAAAGAGGCCTATTTGTGTTATATGTGGACTAAACATTATGGATTGGATTTTGTGGAGATTCAGTGGTATCAATGGATATTCTAGAGGTATCATGAGAATCATCCGTACTAACAGGATATCCAATTCCATGTCTATGTTGTGGAAACATCACAAACATCCTGATCCAACCAACAAATACAAAAATAGTTGGAGGCAACACCTGCAGAAGTTGCTTCTGTTTTGACTCAAAAGAAGGATAAAAACAAAGCACAGTGTTTGTATCAAGAAATCCAAGCAATGCAAAAATAAGCAAAGACAAAGCAGCATGCACAAAGTCACTACCCTTAAGCCTGTATTTTGTTAAATCAATTGAATTCGATGATGCTGGAGAAGGCCATAATCCTTTGGTTGTGACAATTCCGTAGTGTCTTTTTTTATCAGTTCCTGTATAACTATCTGTAAAGGTTGAAAAAAAACAATTGAAACCACATATTACAAGCAAAATTGAGGTTAAGTATTTGTTGCTTGTTTTGCATTGACCACTGTTTGTAACAACGGGGCTTAGGAATTGGAATAAGAAAACTGTCCCTGTTGGAAGTAGTTTTATGAGGCTTCCAATTCCACCAGTACCACTTTTTTGTATGGTATTTGTTGAAGGTGTTGTTGTTTCTGTGTTTAAGGTTGAATGTGAAGCAATTGTTTCATTTTCACTTTTTTGTTCCATCATCTTAATAAAGTTTTCTTTTGTTTTGCTTTGTTTGTTTTTTCCTTCTCTTTATTGATCTATTATGTGCTTGTTGATTGAATTTATAGAAGAGTAAATAATTAAGGAGGGACTTGGCTTAATAATGACATTAAGTCTAATAAAATTAGAATGATTTGAGGCTGCTAGGTAATGGCGACTTTTGAAAAATTTCCACAAGCTTTAAAAATTGTTTCTTGTTACACCAATTTGGCCATTTGCAGTTTTAAACTAATGTATCATGCCATGCATTTTGAATAAGTCCAAAATAATTATCGTAATTTCATGCACTTGATTATATTTTCTTAATATTTCATAAAAATATTATAAATCAAGTAATTAATCAATTTTGTTTCAAATCAATACCGAATAATACACTAATGAACGCTAGTTTTGAGAATAGTGAATTTGGATATACCAACTTAACATTAAACATTCACACAAATATTTTTTAATTGAGTTTGATGAAAATAGGACAATGATGCATATATTTTCTGATTTAAAGGACCAATTTATAAAAAATTAAATCACTAACTTATTTTCTTTTTAATGATAGATCACTGACTTATTATAAACATCTAAGTTAAAAGACCATATATGGTATTTGGTAAATATATATATAAATGGTGACAAATTTTAATTTATTATATATATTTAATTTAATTTGTTGAAAAGTCCTCCGTATTACAAGCCAAAATTTTGTCAACTTTCATGTCTTATTCATTCATAATATATAACAGAGAAAAAAATGTAAGTTGATAAATTTTTATTTTTGTTACAAAAACAAAATGATATTCATCTGTTCATTCAAATTAATAGAATATATAATTTAAGATTGCTACAATTGTAATGAAAGATCTGTGAACAGACTCATAACATTTATAAGTTAATAGCATACAACGAAAAAATGCCTACAAATAATACGATAAAATGAAAGTGACTGGAATATTCATGCCTCAAGATATGCAATATTAATACGATAAACATTATTTTTAGATAGATGAATTGACAATGTCATTATAAACTCTGACACATACAAGTGAATGTGCCAAGTTCAAACCCCATTCTTGACGTCCAATTTAACAATGTTGGACATTCTTGTCAATTGAACTAAGACATGTGGATTAATAATAAATATTTATTACACATATTTTAAACATAAATATACCAAATTGTATTTATTTTTTTTAATATATACTATAACCGAATAAGAAGTGACAGTCGACCAAATTTTTGGCATATATGGAGGATGACTTAATGACAAATATACATAACAACAAATTAAACTTCATGTTTCCATACATGGGGGAAATTTGAACTTAAGAAGAGTGACACATGACATTCTAACTTGTACGATAGTGGCGGAGGCAACCAACTCATTATGCATATAGCCCACACATCTCCTCTGTATTTATTAAGTTTTTCTTCTAGTTGGACTTTTATCATTTACGATAGTAGCGAATTACTTGGTAAGTAATCATTTGGACTTGTTCAACATGCATGGAAGAATGGACCATAGTACTACATTCGTGGAAATGGCCAAAAGCGTGTAATAAAAAATAAATATTCAAAAGTTAACTTTTGAAAATTTATTTATTAAGTTACGTTGGGGATATATTTCTAAAGTCTCCATTAACCAGCAGCCTTAAACCATTTTAACATAATTAAAGCTAATAAAGCCACTAAGCCAAGTCCAAGATTAGGAGTCATTTACGACTAAGACCTTTTCCTAATCACTATTTCCTCTTCTATAAAATCAATCAACGATCACATAACACAGTGATAAAGAGAAGAAGAGAAAAAAACAAACAAGCAAAACAAAAGAAAACTTTACATGCAAAGTCTCATTTTTAGTACTAAGATGGATCAAAAAAACGGAAATGAAACAATTGCTTCACATTCAACCTTAAACACAGAAACAACAACACCTGCAACAAGTACCATAAAAAAGAGAGGTACTGGTGGAATTGGAAGCCTCATAAAACTACTCCCAACAGGGACAGTTTTCTTGTTCCAGTTCTTAAACCCTGTTGTCACAAATAGTGGTCGATGCAAAACAAGCAACAAGTACCTTAGCTCAATTCTACTTGTAATATGTGGTTTCAATTGTTTCTTTTCAACCTTCACAGATAGTTATACAGGAACCGATAAAAAGAGACACTACGGAATCGTAACAACCAAGGGATTATGGCCTTCACCACCAGCTTCAACTTCCGTTGATTTAACAAAGTATAGGCTTAAGGGTAGTGACTTTGTGCATGCTGCTTTGTCTTTGCTTATATTTGCATTGCTTGGACTTCTTGATACAAACACTGTGCATTGTTTTTATCCTTCTTTTGAGTCAACACAGAAGCAACTTCTGCAGGTGTTGCCTCCAACTATTGGTGTGTTTGTTGGTTGGATGTTTGTGATGTTTCCACAACATAGACATGGAATTGGATATCCTGTTAGTACGGATGATTCTCATGATGCCTCTAGAATTTCCAATGATACCACTGAATCTCCCCAAAATCCAATCCAATCCATAATGTTTAGTAGTACACAGTAGGCCTCTCTAGTGGAGAATCATGTTTTCGAAATGGAACTCGATGTGCGATCTCCAACCGCAGCTTTATGGTGCAGTCATCTCGATTAGATTAAAAGAGAGAATTCTCTTTTAATTTAACAGGGAGCGGATGCACCATAAAGTCGTGGAAGATTCATTTTGTGTTAGGTGTGTATGAGTAATTCTTTGTAAAGCACAATCGCAAACTAATCGGAAACAGATTGATTTCAGTATGAATTCTTGTATGTTTTTTATTTTATATTAATTTTGTGATTGCTGTAATAACATTTATGACTTAGAGCTTTTGATTTTTTGTGATTATAAACACTCTTCTCGTACAAAAATTGCTGGGAACAAAGTGCATAACAAAATATTTTAAAGCCTTAAATTATCTCTTTTTGTGTAATCTAAACAACAAAATTATCCAACACCGCCAAGACTAACGTTAACAATAATAAAAGGAGTAAAAAATATAAATACGACATCTCAAATGTTAACGTGAAAAACTTATCTCATTGCGTAAATGTCTTCTGTTGGAGGATACACCTTCGACCCATCAGCATATTCATTATAGTCATGTTATTTGTGTGTGAAACTCCATTTGGTTATGGAGTATATGCAGTTGTCAATTGCTTTTGATACAATGAGTGCTACAAAAGTTATTGAAGGTAGCAGAAGAAAATTCTCCATCCCTATCTATTATAAGATGTTGAATTTAACAACCAGATTTCTTTTCTACCAATGCCTTAAATCTTTTTAAGACATCAAATGCACTAGACTTTTCATGTAAAAAGTAAGTCCATGTTTGCCTACTATAATCATAATGAATACATGTTTTTATCATTTGATTTTGGCTTTGATTGGTCCATAAATGCTTAACTGTATTAGTTCTAGTTTCATAATGCCCCTCTATAATGCTTTCTTAGGAATATAATCATGACGATGCTTCTCTGTCATACAATCAGAGCATGTATTCAGCTTCATAGTGCCACAACCTGAGAAAGCATGTATTTTAGTTTCCTTTTCATTTTCATTCGAGAAGCATAGAAAACTCAACATCCAAGTGAGCCACAACCTGAAATTCTACCCAACTCAACCAATGAGATTATTTAAGTTTGTTGATTTTGAAGTGTTGAAAACGGTCCAGGAATTAGTTTTTTTTTCTTTTTCTCACTAAGTTACTTTGGGACAAACAAGCAATTCATTTTTCTATCTTGATTTAGGAGAACCAAATAGAGACCAGTAGTGGATTGAATTAAGAATCATTTATTTTTATTGCTCGAGCGGGTGAAACTCGTTGGAGTTCCCACTTTAGGACTATCATTAGTTTCATAACTTTGTACGACGACATCGTTGGTATAGTCGAAAAAGTGGGGAATGATACCTCATTTGACAAATATGGTGAAATTATGTTTTTGCTAAATGTACTACAACAATTCCTTCACAACCTATCGATAAAAATCCTATCGTAGATCGAGTCAATCTCGTTTCAGATTGGTTTGATTGGTTATGATGTGTTAACAATGCAAAAAAAAGAACTAAAAATGTATCACAATTAAACTCTTTTTTAAATTAACCTTAACTGATATTACAGCCCTAATTTTACATTAACATTAACCTTTGCAAAGCTGCACAAGATGCTAGATACACATGGCTTGTATCCTATCACCCCCAATTTCAGATCTACCCTTTCGTTTCAAAAATTCACAATCGGGTCAGAACTTGAAACCAGAAGCGTAGGGACGGTAACCGATACAAGTGGAAGTGGGTCAACATATGGTTATTTTCTCGGGTTCGACCCGAACCCCATCAATCAAGACGGAGCAGACGCCTTAGATCTCGCGTCGCAGAGTCATCAACCGTCACAGCCAACTGCTTCTTCATCAGAAAAGATGGCAACGGAAGCGCGCTAGGCGACGGAGACACGCCAAACGCAGCAGATCCAGCGTATGTGTCGATCTTCACCGAATCCAACGACTTACCCCTGCGGAGAATCGTGACCTTCTCCACAGCTGAACCGCTGCTCTTCCCAGTAACTGAATCATCAACGCTCGATCTCTTCAAGACCGAAGCAGATTCCGGTTTCTTCGGTTCTGGTCGGGTAACCGGTTTCCGGTGATACCTTGAAGTGACGGCACGGTTGTTGTAGCCGTAGTGGCTGCTCCGGTGAGAAAAGGGAGCAGGAGCAGGAGCAGGAGCAGGTGTGATGAAATAGTCTTGAGGGTATAAAACTTGAGTTCCCATGGCGGTTTGTGTACAAAAGAATGGTTTGTAGTTACTTGAGAAGAAGATGAAGAAAAAAGAAGAGGTTATTACCCTTTAATTTATTATTATGTTAGAAAAATGAAGGAAGAATTAAAATGGGTTGGGTGGGTTACAGTGTATAATATAATTGGAAATGGGTGGAGGGGATAGGGATGATATTATATATAGCTGGTGAGAAAGGATAAAATATTAGGAAAATGCACCGTCCTTGCCTTGCCTTCCATAAACCAACAATGACGCGTCATGATCAAAATAATTTAAATTATAGATAGAGAGGGGGCACCTCATCTCTGACTTAACAATTGAGGTGCGTTGTAGTTGGCTGACCAGAACGGGTCACTGTTTGTTTCCATGGGGTCATGAGGGACCCATTCTTGGTTGAATATTTTTGACACAATAAAGAAATCGTAAAATCTGAATTTCCTAAATTGGAGTATAACTAAATGTGTTAAGAACATTTTTAGCATTTCTCATACAAATATTATATACTCAGCTGATTTTATCTCTTTCACAATTCTCTTCATCACCATCACCACTCATCTCCTCCCCTCAGTCATTACCATTGTCGTCCTCTCCACAGAGCGAGAACATAATGATTTGTCATTGATAGAAAGAGTGGTGAGTGGTCGTCGTTGGAATAGTGAGTCATCCTCAACGGAGGAATATTGACACACATACAGTGAGAGAGGGAGAGAGAGATAATGTGGGTTGAAGAGAAGAGAGGTGACTCCACGCCAGTGGTCGTGAGATCTACTACATCAATAGGGGTGGAGTGGATGTACAACACGCACTTGTTAGAACATGAAAAGGAAGCGAAAGCAGAGAGAAAGAAGTAAAAACTAAAAAGGAATAAATCTATTTTTTTTAATGTACTAAATAGACTTGTAATGTATTTTTTTAAGGTAAACAGTTAATATTTGCAACACCTCATCATTCATTTCGTTTGATCTTGTCTTGTGAACTTTTACCGTTGAAAAGGTTTTCTCTATAGTTATTGTAGAGATCAAATCTGTCAAACTAAATGAGCAAATTTATCAATCAAGTGACATGTCTTTGTTTCTAGGGTTAATACCCCTTTTGGCTCTTGTAATATGAAGAAATTTCGATTTTGGTCCTTATTAAAAAAACATTTTGATTATATCCTTGTAATTTCATATTCTTCGTTTAGCTTATGACAATATAATCTGCCTATGTGTCACACTGACAGGGACATTTTCATTATTTTTTGAATTAATTAACTCTAAATATCTATTTTTGCAAATAAAAAAATTAAATTAAATAATAATAAACAATTCAAAAACAAATAAAAAATCAACATGTTCGTCATTTCTTCATTCATAGTTCATGCATGACCTAGAAATTTATCAAAACATAGAACCAGAAAAATCACCATGTTCGTCTTTTCTGAAATTCAATAACAAATCAAAACACCAAAAAATCATCTTTCCAAAATTTTATCAAACCCAAAAAAATAAAGTGTGCTCCAATTGTTTTCTTTAATGGGTTCTTCTACCGTATGAAATCATAATCCAGATTTTCATTATTATTAACAACAACAACAAAAGAACTCACAATTCAAATTTTCATGGAACGTCAACAACAACAACAACAATAAAAGTGAACTTTAACGAAAGAAAAGATAAACTTGAGAATCAATTAAGTAAAAGGAAAAAATCATCAGTAATCTACACGCAATATATTTCTTTATACACCATTCAATTAGGTAAAAGGAAAATCAATTTCCATATGAATCAATTGGTTAAACTCAACTTGGCATGACTCGCTCATGACTTAACCGAGTTAACTAATTCACAACAAAACTTAAATCCTATATATTTCCTTACAATTCCAGATTTGAACTCTCTTTCTCCCTCTCCTTTGCACCATCTCTCTGAACTCTCCATCTCCCTTTCATCCTTCACACTGCCTCTCACACTCCAAATTTGTCTCTGCCTCCCTTGCCCGATCTGGGATTTTGTTTCTTTATATTATAGGTTGGCTGCGAGGATGCAATTGAAGAAAATAAAGAATGGTGATAGGGATGTTGGTGTTTGAAGTGAAGGGTTGTGGTTATGATATGAGAAGTTTTTGGTGGGGTATTGATGTTTCGATTAAGAGAATGATGGTGGGGGTGTTGCTATTTATATGACTATAATAAAGAAGATAATAACACGAGTGAGGTGAAGAAAAATTGATGGTAGTAATTGGGAGGGAGGAAGATGATGTATATTTTGGATAATGACAAGGGAAAGAAGAAATTGTGTTTTGAACAAACTAGTTTCATATGTTGAAAAAAATTTGAGTTAAAGAAAATGAGATGAGTTCTTTAATGGAGGTGGTTGAAAGGTAGAAGATGAAGATGCGAGGAATTTCTGTATTTATTTTAAGCTTAATATCAGTTTTAGCCCTCTAAGTTTTAAGAAGTTGCGATTTTGGCCCTGTAAGAAAAAAAAGCTACAAAACTGCCCCTTAAGTTTTGTCCATGTGGCAGTTTTGGCCCCCTAGGCCAATTTTGACTCGGTCAACGCGCAAGTGGATGCCACGTGTATATTTTTTATTTTATTATTATTTAAATTTTTTTTGTAATTAAAAAAATAATTTTATTTTTAATTATTTAAAAAATATTTTTTTATTAAAAAAATAAAATAACTAAAACTAACAAGTCAGGATACTAAGTCTAATTTGAATTATGCTTCAATAATGTAAAATTAAAAGCAGTCCAAGTTCATATCTATATTGGGATTTGGGGCAACAAGCTTCTGTCCATAGTGCAAATACAGGAGCAACAGATAAAGTATTGTACACTTGTTACAT
>Ga0315914_1002294_pt1 | contig 29311 bp, 20 predicted proteins | sample MpolenodulesMG_FD_203920 | JGI IMG/M metagenome (GOLD analysis project Ga0315914, IMG submission 203920) | Medicago polymorpha root nodule microbial communities from Los Angeles, California, United States - elongated nodules | ecosystem: Host-associated > Plants > Roots > Nodule | place: USA...
TACGTAAAACAATAATTTTCCAAAAACACAATTAAACCCCCCCCCCCCCCCCCCCTCTTGTGGTTTTTCTCACCTTCACATATCATGTATTTTCTCCCAACAGATACCCAAATCATCCACACTATTGCTAAAATATTTCTTTACTAAAGCATGAGCCGATTCTACACTGTTGGTGGTTCTGCAACCAAGATGCAACACATGGTCTGTCCACGCCCTCACTATTTTCTCCTTAAATTCATCCAAGGTGGCCATGGCATAGGTTAGGAAAATTGGGAAATCACTACCAACATCTTGGAACTCCACTAATGTATTTGCATATAACTCTTGAGTGGGTGATTCAACAATAACTCTCCATGCACTCATTATCTTCTTCACTACATCACCATGTTGCACCTCTTTCCCATTCTTTTTTCCAAAAGGATATCTACAGTCTAAGATGCACCTTGCTTTAACATTTTTTTCCCACATGAAAGTAACAATTCATTGCATAACTTTCGGGGAGAACATTTGCAGCCGCATTCATCAAAGCCATATCCCTGTCAGTCACAACCACCTTAGGCATATTCATCTTTGACGTAAGAAGTTTACGCATCATTTGTAAAACTCAAACAAAGTTTTCCTCTTTCTCGTGTGTCACAAATCCAAATCCAACCGAATATGTCAAATCGGTCGAGGTGACCCCAACAATCTCAAACATTGGCATCTTGTACATGTTGGTTTTGTAGGTGGAGTCCATAATAAAAACCGTTGGAAAATTGTTAAACAACTTAACGGATGTTGGATGAGCCCAAAATATATCTTCAATAGTAGTACTTTCACTTTGTGTTCCTGAGAAATAAACATAGTAGTGCTCCTCCAACTTAGAGATCAAAAACAGCTAAAAATAAAACGATTAAAAGCAAAAATACCTTTTTTTTTTTACGTCAAAAGTGTGTTGATACCTCCTAGGAGTGATGCTTCAATGATTTTGGAGCAAGATTTGATGAAAAAACAATATTGGATTTGGGGGTTTTGATGGAAGTGGTAAGGAAAGTTGATAAAGAAATAGTGAGTAGGGGAGCAGCTGGCTATTTCATCTGATGAAACAGTTCATTGGCAGTTACTTGCCGAGGAATTCAAAACACCAGCAGCAGTTAACTGTCGAGGAACAGTGAATCCGGCGGCAGTTTACTGCCGAAGGGTATTTTCGTCTTTTACATGTGTGTTTCAGCCTTTGCATGTGTGTGAACAGCAATTTTCCAACATTTTTCTCTTTTCAGTTTTTTCATTGTAGATGTGATTTTATGTCATTTTGACCTGAAACCACCCCTCAACATTGTTTCTTTATCTCTTTTTATTTGAAGAAGTGGTTATCTAATTCAACCAAGTAATACCATTCTTCGGTATATTCGTGGTCAATTCATTTATGTTTTTTGAATGTTGTTTGGATCATCCAACATTGATTATATCATGTTTGATCTTTAGATTATTTATTTGTGGAAGTGTTTATCTTAAAATTTTATTGTTTGGTTTTGGCGCAAATGTGACAATATAATAATCCATGCGGGTGGCACACCAGTTATATAACAATTCTCTTTGAGAAATTTTTTAATGTTGTTGGTTTTGTCGCAAATGTATCATATGTAATCAACGATATATTAATCTGCTTGGGTGGTACACTAGTTATATAACAAATCCCTTTAAAAAAAACTATGGAAAGAAGACAATTTGATGGACCACACAACACAAACGAACATGTTCTTGTACACCCAGATAATAATGCATATAGTAGAACAATTGTGGGTACGCATATTCGTCAAGTTACCATAATCAGATAAAAGTTCTATGTACATAACTTATTTGAATACACACCAAACATAAATTCATGTTTAAATATAAATTTCAGAAAATGTAAATATACAGCAATTGTGAGTGCCATGTATACATATTTATTTCAAATACAACCTCATAGTTTTTAAATTACATTTTGCCACAATATAAAGGTTCAGAGAACAAGTTCAATAAATTTATTCGATGCCCACATTTTTGCAGCATCAGAGAGTTTGCTTTCCTCAACTTCCAATCTTCTCAAATGTGAACAATTCTTAACAAAGAGTTCAATAGCCTTAGATTCTATCCCCAAACAATGCATAACATCAACATTTTCAAGTCTCTTGCAGCTCCTAACCATGGTAACCAATGCCAAACTAGTGAGCCCTTTACACCCTCTAACCTTCAAATCAACCAAATGAATACATGAAACCAACATTGAAACAAAATCCTTATCAAACAACATTTCATTATGAGACAAATCAAGTTTCTTCAATTGCCTCAAATGTTGCCCTAAAGTAGCAAGCAAACCTTTTTCCCTTTCAACAACATCACAGTTTATGAGTGCCAATTCTTCAAGACCATTACTCACTGCCACACCTAGAGCCTTAAGCCCTTCACCAGTTACAAGACAACAACTTTGTAGCCTAAGACTCGAAAGGCCTCGAAAATTCGTAGCCATAGCAATAGCAAATAGATGATTGTTTTCAAGGTCCATAGGTAAACGAAAATCAAGTTTATGCAAATTATTAGAACTACAATTTGAAAAGAAATGTAGCAAACCCTCTCTGCTACCACCATCATGAACCAAAAGTGATTCCAATGAGTTACAATGTTGTGCAAGGTTCAACAAAACTCCATCAACCACGCTTCTACAAGTTTTGAGCTCAATTTGTTGGATACCCTGCAAACATTGAACAAAAGAAGAGTAAGAACCACCAATTCCTTGACAACTTAGAAGCTTCAATTTCTTAAGGTTTCTGCATCTCTTCCATAGCCAACCAATCCCCCAGTCATCTCCGCGAATACCCTCGAAACAAAGACTCTCCAAACCCAATTCCTTATCAAAATCATCACTTTCAAAAACACCATTTTGGAAATTCACCTCCTCAGAAGAACAAAAAACAATTGAGAGATGTTTCAAGCATGGAAAAAACAAAACCCAGTTGAGAAAAATTGGTCTTGAGAGAGATATAGAAAGAGAGGTCAACTTGGTACAAGAGTTTGAGAGAGAAGTGATGGAAGAGAGAGGAAGAGGAGAAGCCAAGAATTTGAGAGAGAGAAGTTTAGAAGAAGAAGATGAAGAAGAAATAGCAGAGAGAAGAAGGGGTGTTGTTGATGGTGATGATGATGATGATGATGAGAGAAGGATGAGAGAGAGAGAAGAGAGAGAAGGGTGTTGATTGAGGAAAGAGATGAAGGAAGAAGGTGTGAAATTGTTGAAACGAAGAGAAAGAGAGGTTTTTGATGAACGGTAGAGATGAAGCCACCGTTTTGAAACAAGAGAGATTGAAGAGAAAGAAGAAGATGGAAGTTTTTGGAATATTTCTTGTAATAATTCATCGTATAAGCTATTCTCCATCTCTTCTTGTTTTTCTCTTTCTTTCTTTCTTTCTTTCTTTCTCTCTGTCTTTTATTGTATTGTTTGGAGAATATAGCAAGGTGTGTCTGGTTTTTTTTATTAGAGAAAATATTAGGATTAGGTGAGAAGTGAAATGTGTTTGAAAGAGCAAGATTACTTGTTGAAAATGAATCTTAGACGCATGTGTAATGGACGTGAAAGCCACGTCCTTGCTTTTCTTTGTGTTGGGAGGTCGATATATTTTTCTACCAAATAGAAACTTATATAAAACTAAACCAAATTGAATCAAAAAATAAAACTAAACCAAATAAAAAAAAATTATAAAAAAATTAGCTAACTTATGTAGGAAAATAAAATATAATTTTTGGAATATTTGATAACAAATTAAAAAGTAGAAACAAAAATGTTTTTAGATTTTTTAAAATAGTAACAAATCAAAAACAATATATGCCTTAAAAAATATGATGGTGAAGGTGTTGCATCATGTTCCTGAGCATTCGGTTGTTTTCCTCGGTCATTCGATTGCCCCTTTGGACATTATTTCGCAGCCCGGAGATTTCAACACCTTGTCTTTGTTGCTCGGTGCTTATTCTTTGAACTTCGGTTTGCATCCATGCCCACCGTTCATCATTATAGTGTCCACCGGCTTCGTGCTCATGGTGCAAGAGTGCACCTTCCTCCTCTTCATCACCACCATCATCAGCATCATCATGTACCTGTGGGTTAGTGCCAACATAAAGCAAATTTTCCACCACCTCCGGGTTAGTTACGTCCGGATTAGGTAGAATAATCAAGCAATTATCCCTATTGACTTTCCACTCATATTGGTATTTGTGAGATAGGCCATAAGGTTTAAGGAAGAACATAGAGGTGAGTGTATCTAAGTTTAGCCTAATTTTTCCCTCAATCTTATTGATCTCATTCTCCTCACTAACTCCTATCTTCCTAGCAATAAAGGTGATGATACCACCTACCACTATGTCACTTTTATCATCTGGTTTCTTGTTAGCAATGGAAACAAGATAATCAAGCAAATAGTAGCAAATGTTCACAAGGTCGTTGTAAAGCATTGCCCATAACATAAACAGTTCATCAGTCCTCATCATCCCCACTTCTTTCCTACCCCATATGGTGCAAGCCATAACCTTTTGAAGGTACCTAAGCACAGGGTTGTGAATGTTACTAGCCTTATTGGAACGAGAATTGTATTAGTTTAAACCGGTTATGCTCTACCAAAAGGCAACAGGGCCATAGTCGGCCGGTTTTAAAGATTGATCCCAAGAGTCATGGATATTCCCCGCATTAGCGAGGGTTAGTTCAGAACAAAAAGCTTCCAAAGACATCTCGTAATCAATATTTAAAAGATGGAATGAAACTCTATGATTGGGGTTATCCGTCTTCGACCTATCCTTAGTAAAGGATATAGATCTCAAGAACTCAAAGGTGAAGTTTTCAAACCCCCGCATAGGCTTCAACATCTCGACCAGACCTAAGTTTTTCAACAGCCTAATCGCATGGTCCTTTATACCTAGTTTATCCATAGCATTAACATCAGGGTATCTACAAGCAGAAATAGGTCTAGAGATAAGAGATTTATACCTACTCATTTGCTTGTCATCTTTAAAATTGATGTCATAGTTCCGGACTATTGCTTTCTTTCTCCTTGCACCACTTCCCGAGGTTTCAATCTCCTTTCATTTCCTCTTAGATGCCATTGACCTAGTTGACTTGGATTGGTTTTTGGGGGAGGCTGGGTTTTGACAAGGTTTTGTGTGGGAAAGGTTGGTTTAGTGATGGGGTTGGGGTTTGAGTAAGGTTTTTGACTTTAATGATGGAGATTGGTGAAGAAATTGAGGTTTTTGGGTTAGGGTTAAGGGGATTACGAAATTGGTGAATTTGGGGTTTGGATGGATGAATGTTGGTTTTGATGGTTGGTTTATGTTTGGAATGATGTTTGGAGATGATTTGGGTTAGAATCTGTTTGATTTGGTGGAGTTTTAATGATTTGAAGGTTTTCTGTTATGGAGGTTTTAGAGAGAAGTTTGAAGGATGAAAGAGGTTGTATTGTTTGAATGAGGGAAAAAGAAGGAAAAAAAATTAGGTTATAGGGGAAAAGGGCCCGCACAGCTGTGCCTTCATCTCTGGTTTTGTGTGTTTTGGGCAGGTGATCAGGCACAACCGTGCGCTCATCAGGCACGGCCCGTGCCAAGGCTTCTGGTCACTAGGCTCAAAATTTATATTTTTTTTCTTTTCTCCTCATCTTGGACAATTACCTACAAAACAAATTAAAATAACATAAAACAAACAAAATAAAAGCAATTAAAACTTGTGGGTTGCCTCCCACGAAGCGCTCTTTTAACGTCATTAGCTTGACAATTAAGAGGTTTATCTACCCTATACCCAACCTTTCACTAAGGGACAATGACATCAAACTAACACTTGCTCCCAAATCACACGTGGCTCTTTCTATAATCTCGGATTCTACAACACATGGTATGGAAAAATTCCCTAGATCCTTAAGTTTAGGTGGCAATTTGTTTTGAATGATTTCAATAAATTTCATAAACTGCTCATCTAACTTGGACTTATCAAACCCTTGCAGGAAAGGAATTTTTGGCTTATATGGTGGTGGTGTGTTAGGCTTTTCACTCTCTACTACAACTTTCTCACTTTGTGGCTTTTCACTCTCTACCTCAACCTCAATTGTCTTGGTTTCCACAATGGGGTCCTCTAATTGCCTACCATTTCTAAGTGTCATATCATACATTTGACCTTTTGGGTTAGCTTCAGGGTGGCTCGGAAAGATTCCAGAGGTTTGGGAGGAAGAGGCTACTTGTTGAACTACTTGAGAGATTTGAGTCTCTAGCATTTGTTGTGAGTACAAAATATAGAATCCACTTTTGATGAAAGATTGACAAGAGAATCATTCAAAAATCCAGTTTGATTCTTAAGCTCTTGGAGCTGCTCGGATTGATTTATAAAATAATTTTTTAACAAAAGTTCCAAGCTGGATTTTTGAGGGACTCTTTGGTTGTTTGCATAACTGAGTGGTTTTGTTTGTTGTCTAAAAAGATTTTGAGGGTTTTGAATATAAATTTTTTGATTGTTCCTAAACCCTTGATTATATTGAGCATAGTTTACTTTCTCATGACTTCTAACAACACTACCTAGTTGCCATTCAACACCAGTATAACCAAATATTCCATAAACTTTACAAGGTGGTAAAACAGGGGCAGAAGTCCATTGATAATGGTTTTGAGCCATGTCCTCAATCAAAGCATTTGAAGGTAAAAAAAAATAAAAAATAAAAAATTCAATCTAACCAATATTAAAAAGTTAATCAAATTGCAAAACTCCACGGCAACGACGACAAAAATTTGTAGTAAATCCGCAAGAGCACGGTTATTGATGTAGTAATAAAATATATCGTTCCGACATGGAGTTATGAATTCAATTAACTTTCAATAAGGATTAGAGAAGAGCTTAAGTTGAAAGGTTTTGTATTTTTATAATAATAAAAAGCGCCTTCGGATTATTGGTTCGTCATGGTGACAAATCCTTCACAAACAAAACCTTAAACCTAGAACTTTATGTTGGACCCACTTTCTAAAGACAAGTTTCTCTTAAACCTATCACATCTCCTTTCGATTTCAGTGAGTGTGTTCCTCTAGCAACCACGCCTATTCTCATGGTTGATTGCTATTGGAATCCTTGAAGAACGAAACTTTATTGTCTCAAGGTTTGCTAGACTATTCTCATGTTTCGCAATCCTTGTCTAATTTCACTTGTTCCAATATCAAAACTTCTTCTTTTGATGCTTCGCTTTGATATTTGTGATGATGAATTAACAAGTACTAACCTTCCATTGTTGCATTATGAGTTTGATACTTGTTAATTCATTATAAAAACGGTGAAATTAGATTAGAAAATAGATTTACATAAAATTAGGGTTCGAGGCTTGGTTTTATATGGATTAGGTCATTAGACTCATCCAACAGTCCCAAGACAAAGAAGTCTACTCACTCACGTTCATTGTAGACATACAGAAAAAGAAGAATAAGAACATAAAATAAAATAAAGAAAATAAAGATGAACTTTTATTCAAAGAAACAATTGTCACTTATTATTTCCAAGAACAAAAGATGATTATACAAGTTAGATGGCAGCTCTATTTATAGTCTAACATTGACTTGAGCCTTAAGAAATAAATCACTAAAGTGTTGCACAAGAAACCATGGGCTCTAGGTCAGAAATACTAAAATAGGCAGCTTGTCGAAGAAGCAAAAGCAGCAAAAAGACAATATGGGGCGCGCCAACTTTATATTTTGGTGAAGGATCTTCAAATTCTTTGCACAAGATATTTTTGTATAAGATCTTCATATTTTTGGCACGAATCAGCTTCAATTCTCCTTTCTTTTGCTCCAAGACTCAATCTTTCAAATATTTGTTCCTGAAATAAAATAACTTGCAATTGAAGTAAAATAGCTCCAAAAAGGAAATAAAAACATATTAAATCTAAAGAAAATAAACTCAAATATTATATAAAAATCACTAATTATTGACTCATCACTCACCCAATAGCAGAACATGGTGCCTGCTCCGATACCAATTGAAATTCTCGCGGGTTAGCTTTCAGATGTTTTATACGATGTTTCAACATCAGACACAAACATAATGTCGAGTAAGATATTTCAACATCGAGCTACTTCTGGGGGCTACCAAATTAGGAAGGAAATCCACTAGTGTAGTCCTTATTCTAAGTTCTCAACAAACTCCTCGTTTACAACTCTAGACCTAGGACCTACCCGTATTGACTTCAACCTAGGATCTCCTAGATCTGAGATCCCATCTCATTTCCCTCAATCAATCACAGCCCCTGTGATTATCTGATTACAACTTAAAAAAGATGAAGTTACCTTCAAACATAAACTACCTCCGTGCTTCAAATCTTAGGAGTAGTACAACTTACAACTCAATAAAACACAATCTTTAACATGTATTAAGGTGATACAAGAAAGGCTCACAAATAACAATGACTCAAAACCCTAAAAAAATATTCTTTGTAAAACTATGGTTTTGATACAACTCAACTACAGGTCCTGCTCAGTGCATCAATATGATACAAAGAGAGGCTCACAAAATAAAGCACACGGCTTAACAATAAAACCCTAAAAGGCTTAATTCAATAACATTGAATTGGTAAATAAAACTAGGGTCTGAGTCTTCCTTATAAAGCCATTCAGCAACAACATATATTTGAATCAAATATTCTTCTCAGAAATATGTTGAAACAAATAATTCTTCAGAAATATATTTCCAAGATTCCTTCAAGAAATATATTTGCACAATTAAATCTTCCTTCAGACCAAACATATATTTGTATCAAATATTCTTTTCAGAAATATATTGAAATAAATATTCTTCAGAAATATATCTTCAAAAATCTCTTTTGAAAATATATTTCACAAATAAAAATATCCATCTGAAAAATATCTTTCTTCTAGAAACACACGTCTCTTAGACCACAAGTCACGTGAATAAAATCTTCATAGTATCTTCAGTGATCTCACATAACAAAATAGAAACAAATATATGCAACTCCTAAAAAGTAGGAACATCTTTAGGAACCGCCAAAAATACCACCAAGGAATCCTAAAATATTGTCTATACTTTAGGAACAAATCACCCAGCTGATTCTGGACAAAAATATGTTGCTTGGTGAACAAGAAATAAGATCTGGTTTCCTTAATAAGATAAAGCTTGCGTAAACCAAGGCACATAAACAGGGCACACTGAACCGTGCCAAGATGTTGGAACATCATATATTACATCATACATAAGTATTTGTTTTAGCAACAATGAAGCCCTGGAGCACGTTAAAGGTATAGTTGTAATCCAACCAACAACCAAGGTGTTAAAGTTCGTTGATGGAATGTGTCAAAAGCTCTGTGAAAAGTTGGGCAATACAAACATCACCCTATGAGAATGTAAGTTCACAGAGGACTTGCTAGTCATGGAAAAGATGGATAGTGAAAGTGCACCATTGATATTCGGCAAACTTTCATCCATAAACCTCAGATGAAATTGGACGTGGACAACAACACCCTCACAATAAAAGATCAAAACCTTAAATTCATTTGAAACTATGATTGGATATGATAAAGTTGAGTTTATCAAGAGCATCTCTAAAACCTGCTTAGATTCATGGAAGACCTCTTCCTTTAGTATTATGCAACTCAAGTGTTTTGATAGCATGCTACATTGGATAGTTATGAAAGTGATTACAGCAAATCAAACCAAAATATTTGCTGTTGGAGGATCCGAAAATTCCTCTTTATCAAATGGCGTCGTTGCTGGAGTTTGCGTCATTGCTGGAACCTGTAAATATTTGTTTTTGTTCTACTAAATTCGCTAGGCAAGCTTAACTCACTTAGCTAACCAAACAAAACTTGTAAATATTTTTAGTTTTTTTTTTTAGTTTTTAACTTTTCGTGTTTATTTTTAACTTACACTGAACTACTAATTGTTGGTATAGTTGTTTGATTGCTGTGTATGCAAGACAAAACATTAAAAGATAGAATTGATAGATGAAAACACGAGAAGTTTGTGTTTTTAATATGAGGTATATTATTTGAACAACCACTTTTTGTACAACTTATGTATGGGACAACTAAGAGTATAGAAAGAAATGTATGTCTTGACACGAATACCAAAGCAATAGAAAGAGAAAATAAGAGCATAATAAATGTATGAGAGAGAGGGTTGTTCCAAAAGTTGTAACAAAATGGTTGTATAAATATCATTTCTCTTATAATATATAAATGAGAAAAGGAAAGATAAAAGAAGATTAAATACAAAGATTTAAGTCATACCAAATTAAAAAAAAAAAAAAAAGAGGAGAGACATCATCATTTTTGTATTTATACACAATAAATATTTTTTTTATTTTAAAATTACTAGTAAGAGACTCGTGTTTTCGCATGAGCCACGTAACATTGATAATTATATAAAAAATAATTAGATTGTTAATATTGTAAAATGTTTATAGATATTGAATGAAAATTATGAGTATTAATGTCATGTTTCTATTAAATATTTTTCTCTTATATAAAATGAAAATTATAAGTATTAATGTCGGGTTTCTATTAAATATTTTTCTTTTATATAAACAAAATTTGTTAAATAGTTGAGTCACACCAATGAGAGTAAAACTAACAACTTGCCAGAGACCTTAGTGAGAGTAAATGTTTACTGTCATAGACCTAATTGATAGTAAATTAACAGAGTTAGGGACCTAACAATAAGTTAGTGTTTAATGGAAGATTATTTTGAATAAAAGAGATAATTAAATGAGATTTATGATCTAAGATTTAGAGATTTGTGATTCAATATAGCGATATTGATTTTTGGTTTAGGAATCAAATGATCATTTTCTACTTTCACTTTACTCATTGTGACACTTCATATATCATCTCATCATAAAACTTGTGTCACATCATCACTTAACAAAATTATTTTAAGTCAAAGACTAAAATGAAAACGGAAGCGCAGAGTCGGTGAGTTTTTTTGTATTTAATCCTGAATCATGGACATTTACGACATCAAGGTGCAGAGTCAAGAATTAAAGTGATCATTTGTGTCGACTTGTTATGTTATGCCACGTATCCTAAATGCAGTAATAATCTGATCGAATATGTCCGTGGAGAACAGAAGTTGGAAATTGCAATAGCCATGTCTTCGTCCTACTACATTTCAAATTCACTTCCTTTCCCACACTCCATCATCAACAACAAATCCCAAACCCCTTTTCTCTTCTTCAAAATCAGAAAGAAGAGCCTTATAGCCCGTTGCACTTCTTCTTCTTCTTCTACCTTCCACAACATTCCCAAACGGCTTGAATTCGCTGCCTCAATTTTACCCGGTGGGGATTGGTGGACGCTACCCAAGCATCCAGAAGAAGACCGTACTGAACCCACGCCCGCATTGCTTGCTCTTCGACGAATTTGGGAGCTGGTTGCTGATCAGCGATGGGTTGCATTTGTGGCGTTCGCCTCTCTTGTCTTAGCTGCTGTCAGTTTTTACTCTTTCTCTAACAAACAATGTTCTAAATGCTATTTACACACTCTTTGTTTTGAATGTAGAGTAGTAGTTTATGCTTGCTTGGATACATTTTTGTTTCTTTGGTTTTTGGTCAAGTAGTCTATTGGCTTGGAATTAACCCGTTAAGGTGAATAAGTGGGGGGAACTTTGGGGTTCGAACTCCAGTCCCTGCATATTGTAATGTCCCTACCAACATAGCTACATTTATGTTTAAGTGAGTTGAATTGAGAAATTTCAGTATAGATATCGTGTTTAGACTAAAAAACAACAAATCCTAACTACAACGAGAGGAAAAGTCAATTCTACTCAAGAGCAACCAAACATGTCAAATCAATTATGGGTGCTCCAAACGTGGAAGTAAACATAGGCTTAAATCATTCCGTAATACTGATTATGGCTAAAAGTGAGTTGAAGATAAAGTGATTTATGTTTGACTAGATTCATGTAAAAGTGAGTTGAATATAGTGAATTTGAGTGTAAAAATCAATTCTAAAATCAAAAGCTTCAAGTTAATTCATATTTGAAGGCAAAAGCAATTCTACTTGAGAGCAACCAAACATGTCAAAATCTATTCTACACCTCTAGGATCCATTTATGCTCCTTCTAAAGGGAAATCAAACATACAAGTTATTGCCGTTGCTTACTGATGAAAAATTGTGTTGAAGACGTGTTTTTTTATTAATTTGAGCCGTGTGTCGTGTAACATTCAACACCAGTGGGGTTCTAAAAATGCATTCAGTTTGGAAAGATGTTACTTTAGTTGATTTAGTTTTGAAAGTTTTGATATATGTGAATTGGTTCTGAAACTAGTTTTTCAAGTTGGCTACATCTGGAAGTATGAAATTTTGTAGATTAGGGACCATTACTGCACAAGTAATGCTTTCACGGATTATTGATGTCAAATAGTGGCTGTAGCTCTATAGTGTAGCGGAATTTGAGCAAATCGCTATTGTTCTGCGATACGCTATGTAGTAGATAGTATTGTCAAATGGAGGCTATAGCGGCACTATAGCTTAGCAGAATTTGAATAAACCGCCATTTTCAGCGATCTACAATTCACAACATTGGATGGCCTTTTGTAGATCAAGGACCATAACTGCACAAGTAATACTTTCAAGGATCAAACTATAAATTTACTGGGGTTTTTTCTTATGAAGTCTTGTTATTGCAATTTGGGCAAAAATTGTTTTTCTGTACACTAACTTTGTCTATGAAATACTATATAATCCTTGGTTGTATTTCAATGGGAATCAATGTGCGTAAACCACCAAAGAGTTTGAGGGGGTGAAGGTTATCCACCATTTATAAGAACTAATTTGGCCATACCATCGGTCATTGTGGGAGCTCCAACAAACTCTTCAATCTCACTTTTGAAGTTCTCTAACATTTCTGCAAACGTGCTATTTCTGTTGATTAAAGCTGATTGAGAGAGATATATGATGGGTTGGTTCAAACCAGCTTGTTTTATTTTACAAACTCAAGGTTTGATTTTGACCTATTTACTTTATATAGGCCATTTCTAAGGTATGATTTGACCTTTTAAAATCTTGATGTACAGTGTATCCTTTTGCCTCTTTCAAGGTATGCTTGGTAGTAAGGCCTTTAAATAGGTGACAGATCATTTACCTCTAAACAGCCCTAAGCCTTATGGTTGACAACGAACCAAAGCTTTTTTATAGGTAAACAAATGTATAATTTCTAGATATATTATATAAGTGTAATACAAAAAAAACAACAATAACGATAATATTATGTAGGTATTTTTTTTAAGGCTTACATGTTAAGCCTAGAAAATTTTTAGATGGCCTAAAATGCCTTCGCCGGGCTTTTTTAGTAAATAGGCCCGGACCATTAGCTCTGACAAGCCACCGGGTCTATTTTCGTATGATGGATCAAAAGTGGACTCTCTAAGTTGCTTCAAAGTTATATTATAATCTTGTGTTTAGTGTTTGGTTACAAAGATGTAAGACCTGGTGTGAGGGAGAGTAGGCTAAAGTTCATGCAAAGCAGCCTGACGGTATTTGATATCATATTTCATATAAGGCTAAATTTCAAATGGCTTTTGGAATGACATTGGTATCATAAAATAACTATAGCAACATGATATATGTGTGGCACTGTAGCTTCATCATCTTTCTTATGTTCTGCTCCACTGCATTAACTCTCACCATTTATTGCCATTTGTTGTATCTGTGGCTGCAGCTTTCAGAAATCACCATGCCAAGTATATTAGCAGCATCAATATTTTCAGCTCAGAGTGGTGAGACCATGGCATTCTCTAGGAATGCAATGTTTTTGGTTCTTCTATGTTTCACTTCAGGGATATGCAGGTAATTCTTGTAGAGCTTGTCTAACCTAATTTTAGCCACTTTTTCAAAAGCTATCATTACAATTCAATAGGATATCCAAGGTATTGAACCAAAATGAACTCTAGACTAATCAAGGATCTTGTCCTAAAGTGAAACATATAAAAAAGCATGGGCATCCTTCACTTTACAAGCCGGTTCTGTAAGGATGAGTTAGACCCAATATAAAAAATCTAAGAGTAACATGCCACTTCACAATGTAAATGTAGGAGGCTACTAATCTCCAGATTCTTAAAACACACGACCCATATGCTAAATCAAATGTTGTATAAAAAGCCTTATTGTTTGTATGAGTTCCACTATTATCCAACAAGGAATGCTTGCCTCAAATTAATTTCCTCTTTGTATGACCTATTTGTGATATTATATATTTCATTATTAAAATTGAGTGGGTTGTTATTTGGTTCTCTTATTTGAATTTCAGTGGTTTGCGAAGTGGTTGCTTTGGAATTTTGAATGTAACCTTGGTGAGTTGTTTTCTATAGCACCTATTTTCAATTAATGTTTTGGATGCCTAAACTTTTGTATGCTAGAATTCTGTATCCCGCCTGTGCGTTGCTTTGTACCATTGTGAATTTTATGTTGAACGATATGGTCGTTGGAACTCCTCTAGGATGATTTTAGGCTAGTGTTTTACAACAAATAGGGGATGTTTTGGGCATTCTCATTCTAAGATATTTTCTTGTATTCTAACAATTAGAATTTCAGTTTTTACATTGATTGAAGATTTTTTTCCATGTTTATAACCTGAGAGTGCCCTTCTCTAGTTCCCTTTATCTTCTTATTGCAATTGTATAAGATTTCCCCCCTTCTAAACTCCTATACAAATTATTACTTTTTCTTTTAAGTACTATTGGTGTTTACTAATTCATAACACATCATTCCGTTCTGCATATGTCATTTTTCAGGTAAAGCGTCTCCGAGAAAACTTGTATACAGCCATTCTTTTTCAGGTATATCTTTTGAAAATTGAATATATACTGTGCTAACAAAGGTGTTCTTTAGCATTTTTTAGTTAGTTATTTGTTTTTCTTTTCTTCATTTCTTATGGTTACCTTAGGCTTGTGATTTGTAGGACATATCCTATTTTGATAAAGAAAAAGTTGGTACCTTGACAAGCAGGCTTGCAGCAGATTGTCAACGGCTTTCGCATGTTATAGGAAATGATCTTCAGTTGATATTACGCAACACTTTGCAGGTCTTGATTTCATATCAATCTTCTGGTTAATTTGATGGTATTATTTTTCTGCGCATGACATGTTCTTCTCTTTGATATCTAGGGATCAGGAGCAATAATTAATTTACTGGCTTTATCTTGGCCTCTAGCATTATCCGCTTTGATGATTTGTTCTGTGTTATCTGCAATTTTCATGGTTTATGGCAGGTAAGCATTGGTAACTTTTCCGTGTCTATTTTAAGGGATTGTTTTTTTCTTTTGGTATATAAGTTGGGATAGATAGTGTGTGCAATCAAGGTATGCTAGTAAACTGCTGTCATCCACATAAGCATTAACTTGGCGTTTTGGAGTTTTATTCATTCTAGTTTTTATTTATTTCAATCTTGTATTTGTATAGGATAGTTATAGTGATAGTAATCACATAACAAAGTGATGGGGCTGCAAATAAGAATTTTGGTCCCAATGAGTGAAGCGTTTATGCTAGGATGAATAGAAGGGTCCAGAAGTAGTCTGCTGATGTGGCTGAGGGTGAAGAGGTATGACACGAGTGAAATGGGTATTCTGTTATATGAGGAGTGAGGAGAGAAAGAGAAGAGGCATCTTTTAGAATCAGAAAGTGTTGATGAAGCTCTCTGTAGGAGCCTTGCTATGTGGCAGTAGGATCTTCCTATTGTACTTCATTTATCTTGTCTCATAATTAATACTTAAATTTATATCTCCGATCACTATTATAAGCAAAAACACTACTTCATGGGGATTAAGAAATGCAGTTAAGTGCAATTAATTTTATAGCTTTCATATAAAACTTAAGTCAAATTTACTAAATTGTCCTTTTAATAAAAACTCATCAACTACCCGCATTAAATGTTCTTAAATTAAATGAAGGGTATATTAGGAATAATAGCTTTAAATAGTTCAAAAGTAGCTAAGTTTGCTTATAATAGTGACCAAGATTTAAAACTTTTTTTTTGCTTATAACAGTGACCGGAAGGAGTACTTCTCAATTTGCTTAATTGCTATTTGAAGGGTTTTCTTCGTCACACATGAAGATGATGAATACATATCCCTGGCCATATGCAATGCTGATTGTCTAAAGCATGTATCTGTTGTTTTAATAGGTATCAAAGAAAAGCCGCAAAGTTAACTCAAGATTTCACAGCTTGTGCCAACGACGTATACACATTATCTGGTAGATACCGTTTCTGAAATATTGACCATAATCTTATTTTAATTATTAATACCTTTTCTATTACAGGTAGCTCAGGAGACACTTTCTTCGATAAGAACTGTCCGAGTGTATGGAACCGGAAAACAAGAATTTGAAAGGTGATTTGTTTTGTTTATTCCGTTATTATATCCTTGCTGAAAAGTTATACCTTGGCATGTATTTAAGGATTTAACCTTTCGTTTTTAAACTTTTAATTTATGTATTTCTTCTTATGTTTTAAACTATTTCCTATTGTCCTCGTGAGCATAGCTCAGTTGGTATGGACAATGCATAAAATATGCAAGGTCCGGGATTCAAACCCCGGCCACCACCAAAAAAAACTATTTCCCATTATTTTTTTGATACTACTAGGACATATTCACCCTCCCTTAATTATGGTTGTCCCAAAAGTTGTCAATCAAATGGTTGTTCAAATAACACAACTCATTTTTTTTACTCTCTTAGATGTCACATTATAATAGCTACTGTTAAATTTATTTGGTTTCTGAAAAAAAATATGTGCCTAAAAAATTATTAGAGCTGTTTGTAAGTTTTTCCCTTTTTTAAGGCATATTACATACTACATACACATTTCTAATTTATTTTTTGTTTGTTAAATCGAAAGTTGCAGATATTTGCAATGATATTAGCAACATAAATTATGTTTTGATTTCATCTACACATCCTGAATGTGATAAATGCATACACAAATTGATCATATATTTTTGTAAATGGCTGTCATTTATTCTATTAATACCTATACTACATCTAATCTAATCAGGTACAATCATTGGCTACAAAAATTAGCGTTTATTAGCGGTAGAGAGAGTGTGGGTAATGGTTTATGGAATCTGAGCTTTAATACCCTTTACCGGTCAACTCAGGTTTGACTCATTTAACAGAAATAAGAGAACATAGGAGATTCTCTTATGTCTCACTCTTATGTCTCAAATTCTCTTTTGTCTCACTCTTTATAATATGCCTATTGCTTTTTTTCTCTTATGTCTCACTACTAACTTTAAACTTTGATAACTACTTCACAATGCATTTTTTTAGTTGTAGATACTTCTTTACTTTAGTACACTTCTATTGTGTTTTTATAATTTTTTTTATAATGAAAGAAAAAATGCTCCCTTCATGCCTCCTCTTAATTGCTTTAATATATTTTTTGGGCATTGATAGAATTTTGATTTACTTCTAAAAGGTATCATAATATGTCATATTTTAAAGGTTTGTTCATCAGAAGTAAATCAACATATCAAAAAAAGAGTATTCAATTTTGGGTTTGTTTATCATTGTTGAAATTTAGGGTCTAACTCATCATTACAAAACCGGTTCATAAGGTGAGGAGTGCCTCCTCTTTATAAACTTTTATCAAGAGTCTTGTCTATCCGATGATGGGACTTGGGTTTTTCCCAATAATCATTATTTGGCCAGTTGTCCTGTTGTTGGTTCTTTTGTAAATCTTCCACAATCTAATAATCCTCTATCTCATAAGTTTTAGTTTTGAATTATGATCAAATTAAAATTCTTTCAACTTACTCTTCCTTTCTATTAGAGTCCAAATATTTTACTTGCATAAATCAGTTAGTTTTTCAAGTTTGGCATCTATCTTCGATATTTTTAACCGTTTTTGAAGAACTGACCGGTGGTTTTGAAATCTTTAATGCTTTGCCCATTTTCTAAGGAATGTTAATAGATATACTATGTCACTATATATAGGACTCTGTTCACTCACGGGAATTAAGGAAGTTGGTAACAATATTAATTTTATTGCTTTCTATTGGTTACTACAAGAGAAGATGTATATTAATTAGGATTATTTTGGCAATGAAATAATGCAATTGAAAATTTGAAAGGGGTCTTATAAAAATAAATAAAGAAATTTCTCAAGAGGGTCTTATATTTAGGGACAGTGTTGTGTTGGTAATTAATAAATTGTTTTTTGTTAAAATGTAACTTGCAGATATTTGCAGTGCTTCTAGGAGGAATGTCTGTTCTCAGTTGTTGTGTCACTGTTGAGCAACTTACTAAGTATGTATTATACTGTGAGTGGTTGATCTATGCTACTTGGAGGGTGACAAACAGCTTATCATCATTACTGCAGTCCATTGGAGCATCTGAACAAATTTTCCAGTTGATGAATCTTTTGCCCTGTGACCAGTTCTTAACCGAAGGCAAGTAATTATTTCAGTCCCTTGCTCTCCCTACTTATAAGGTATGAAATTACATATTGTTAAATCGTTCTTCCCACGTCCACAGGAATTAAGTTGCAGAAGTTAATGGGCGATGTTCAGTTTGTAAATGTATCATTTCATTATCCTGCAAGGAGTATGGTATGTGTTTTTGTTCTATTAGGCATCTTTCACTACATTTGTTTATAAAAAACACGGTTTTAAGTTAGTCATTTCTGCTCAAAATTTGAACGCATATGCTCATTTTATTTGTTAAACCATAAAATGCTTTTATCCTTTCAGTTTAGATATTTCTCATCCCTTTTACGACACCTCAACTTTGAGGCATTGCTGTGTATAGTTATCATTAATTTTTCTTTGTTCCTGACTTTTGACACAGATGCCTGTTCTAGAACACTTAAACTTCTCTATAAAAGCAAATCAAGTCATCGCCATTGTAAGATTTGTTTCTTTCTTTATAGTGATTTTATGTTGGTGATGCTCAAAGATTAATTGGATATTTCTACCTTGCCAAGGTTGGTCTTAGTGGAAGTGGAAAGAGCACATTAATCAACCTTTTACTTCGTCTCTATGAGCCTAGTAACGGTCAGGTAAATTATTTATATCTTTCAGTCCTGGTAAATTGGAATTAAACGTTTGTGCGTGTAAGCAAGCTCATGGTAGGAATTCATTTATTTTGTTTAATAAGAACTTGCAATCCAACAGTTTTATTGATAAAAACAAAATGTCTACAAAATCTGTTGAATGGGGCATGGCAAGAGTTATTGTTAGTCGCTGGATCTCCAATACACACACTCACAAATTAATGTGAAGCTATATATAAGAATACTCATCATTCACTTCTAGATTAATCCTTCTTTTTTAATCCATTTTGAGTTACTTCCACGTTCATCTACCTTGTTCCGTAAGTTCATTAAGTACGTTTACATTGAAACAAGAGCAACATCTTACTACAGCAAACACTTCCCTACCTTCTTGGTGCAAGTTATGAAGATAGATTTTCTAATGATCATGACTGCCGCCCCATCACAAGCTATCTCTTCAGCTTCTTGTATCTTATTTCCGAAAAGCAAATCCATGATGTCATGATCACGATTAGTTACTGCTGCTGAAATGGAAAAACTATTTCTTTAATATTCTCCTCCACCATTGAGATGGTGACAAATAGTATACTACTGACTAAAAATGACACATCTCCATACCTTTAAACCTATATGATCTACTGCGCTTGTGGAAACTTTGTTCATAGACTTGATACAGGGTGCTTTCTATGCTAAATTGTTAACCACTGCTTACAACGTTTAAAGCTCACAGTTATGACATTGTTTTCAAAAACATAGATGGTTGAACTTGAATGTCATGTACTTTACTGTTCACTTCTTATTTTGAAGTCTTGTTCTTGACATCTTTCTATCTATCTACATATGTGTGATTTGGCACATGGTTCATTGTTGGTTTTTAATCTTGTTAGAAAAGAGGAGTGAAAATATAGCTTGGTGAAGATGATAAATCCTACTAAAAAGATGATGATGATGATGATGCAACTAACATAGAGGATAGATAATATAATTAAGCTATTAAATTTTGTAGTAGAAATTCGCTTGATAGAACCATGGTCAAAATAGCAAAAAGAGAGGACACTACCATATCAAAGCTAGTGTGTATTTACATAAACATTCATATGGTAATAATTTCTTATAGTCTGTAGTATTTTTATTCGCAGATATCTGTTGATGATATCCCTCTAAAGGAGTTGGATATCAGGTGGCTAAGGCAGAACATCGGATATGTTTCACAGGTTAAACTCCTGAAAGAATATTTAACTAATACTCGATTATAAATTCATTTTCTGAATCATTTTTACTTCAAACAGGAACCCCATATCTTCAACATGGACATAAAGTCAAACATAAAATATGGTTGTCCTAGGAACATTAGTCAAGAAGATATTAAACAGGCAGCAAAACTGGCTTATGCCCATGACTTTATATCTTCACTTCCTAATGGCTATGAAACCCTTGTTGATGACAATGCCCTTAGCGGAGGACAAAAGCAGCGAATTGCCATTGCCAGGGCCATTCTTAGGGATCCAGTTATTATGATTCTTGACGAACCAACCAGTGCCTTGGATTCTGAAAGCGAACATTACATCAAGGTGCGTTTCTCAAGTTTTGACCATAGATTTAACTTGTAGTCTGCAACCGCAATTGTTGACACAATATGACTCTTTTAGAGGTCTTCACAGTGGCATCACAATTGCAATTTGAAACCATGGTTCTGACTTTTCAATGTTCTAATGCCCAATTTTTTGTTAAATGTATTTTGCTTATCTAAATGGAACTATGACATGCAGTTGTTGACATGTTATGCAATTCTTATTTTAGGAGGTATTGTTTACATTAAAAGACGAAGCTAAATCAAGAACCATCGTTGTCATAGCACATAGGTAAGTTTTTAACCCTCTTCCTTTGTTTCAATTGCTTTATAACAGTAATTGCATTGAAATTATCGACATTTCACAGGCTTTCTACTGTAAAAGCTGCTGACAGGATCATTGTTATGGATAATGGTCGCGTTATTGAGGTCATTTCCTGTTGAACTTAGTTATTTTTATCATAACACTTGACCCCAAGAAAAGAATGTGTTTTCTTTTATGTTTATACATGAACCAGTTCTGCAATTATATGGTTGTTGCCTGTTTTTGTTTACAGCACTGTGAGTTAAAAAATTGTATATATTTACCTTAAGAAAAGATAAGCTTTTTGACCTGGTTAATGATCTGGTGCTACGCAAGAATTTGACACTACTCAATCATTTTTGTTTTTTTTATAGATTAAAACCAATGCCTAAACAATGTGTTCTTTGTTTTGCAGATGGGTAACCATGAAGAGCTTATAGTAAAAAATGGGCTATATGCGAAGTTAAATAAAATTCAAGCAGATATTTTAACTTGATTCGAGTTTGGGTGGCTGTGATTTGGAGTATCTGAATAAAAAGGGCAACCCGGTGCACTAAAGCTCCTGCATACACAGGGTCCGGGGAGGGGCCCCACCATTTGGTGTATTGTACACACAGCCTTACCATATCTGAATAATGAGAAATAAACTCATTTTCCAGTGTGGCAAAGAAAAGTGTTTGTTGTAGTTGCACATTGAGGTTGGTTTGTTGGTAGAGCAGATACAAATGATTGTTTAGTGCGATTGTCCAATTGGGTGGGTGCCTTGAGAGTTTATAATGTGTACTTGACTTGTATTTGAGTTTCAAAAAATTGTCCATCTCCAAATCATATGGCTCATGTGAATTGTTGATTATGTTACATTTCTTGCGACACAAGACACAATCTGTGTCATTAGCTAAGTAATACTTCAAAGAGCCGTGTAGGCTTAAAATATGGAGAAAATGAGGAATATTGAAGATCCAAATAATGTATATCCACCTATTTTATTGATGTTAAAAGTATTATTTTTCCATTTACAAAGCTCAAATTTGGAGATCTTGCTTAAATGAGTTATATTGTGTAAATGGGATAAGTAAAAGTAAAAATTAAACCTAATTTTTTTATTTGAAATTTTCTCTTTCTTAGAAGCTTACCAAATAATGATACTAGTATTAGTAGGATTTCGTAGACAGAGACAAAGTAAACAATTGGAATAAGTCAATCCATAACAAGCAGTTAATTGCTATCATTGAGATTTGAGACAACAAAATATATGCTAATGATTTAGAGAACTATGTTTAAGTGCTTGATTTGGAAGTACTACTGAAGATAGAAGCTAAAAGGACTAATTTAGGCTTCTTTGTTATTGATTGACTTCGTAGATATCCATCCATGTTCTTTGCTTCTTTGACGTATCACCTGAAGTTGATTGTGGTGTGGTATTTAAATGATGTTTACAAAGACGAGTAAGAATTGATCTTAATCTATAGTATATATTATCACTTATCCTGTGTAATTCCATCTTAAAATAGTTTTTCAACGTGGGTAGAGACGCTTAAATTAAACTACAATATACTTGAGAACACATAAAAAGAAGTGATATTAGTAAATTATTTTTCTTTTAAATTTTATGATTTGTTAGTATACCCGAATAAAATTGATCAGGAGATGTTCCTATGCAAGAAAGAGTTGCTCCTAAATGAGCCGGTCTTCTTTAGTCACAAAACCGTATGTATATAATCTAACTCAGGTGAACGCCTGGTATCTACACCAATACGATAATAAATGAAAATCAATTGAATATAAAAAAACTTATATATTTAACATTTTAACCTGTTTTTTATATACGACATTGGAGGAAGTAATATACTGGTATTTTTTTACGCCGCAAAATCCTGTTAGGAACCCGGAATCCTATCATATCCACACTTTGAAAAAGAAAAGAAAAATGAAGGCAGGTTTTGTGAATACCCATTAGATTCGAGTCTAACTACGCAATGCTAAACATCGTCGGCTAAATACTGGAAAAAGAAAAACATTTTTCTGCAGGAATTTATGAGTAATGGGATGGCTTCACCGGTATGACCACCTCCAATCTTCATTACCTACATCCTCATCCTCATCATTGTCATCGCCTGCACCTTGACCTTCATAATCATCAAAATCCTCATCATATAATGGATCATCCACATCAGAAGTAACGCCTTTAGCAAAACTACGAAGTTCATCATCCACATCCTCGTCATCATCTGACAATTCTTTACTAGATCCGCTGTGCTTGCTTTCTTCTGATTCACACTCAGAACCTTCTTCATCTTCCGAAATCTCGTCCGGATAATCATTCATTGGATTGTCTTCGGCTACAAGTGACACGTGTAAACAAGTTTCCAGTCAGTAGTGATCTACATTAAGGGTAAAGATGAGCAAAGACAGGGAAATACCATTTGAGTCGTCAGTTTCATAATCTGAATTGTCAAGGCCATCAAAATAATCCTCTTCTTCAACTTGAACTCTGAGTCGCCGATACACAACAGTGTCAGTAGCAAGAATAAGAAACCATATTAAACATGTATAGACAAAATACTCACAGTGGATAAGAATGGGAAGAATCCTCTTCAATGATAGTCTCATCCGTTACAGTGTAGAGGTCATAAACATAGTCCTCTATATATGTTGCCAAAGACAATGCAACATAACCATGTAAATATAAACAATTTAGATATTCTATTAAAAAATAAGGTAACAGTTTATAAACAAGAGAATATAGGTCACAACAACAATAATTTCAAATCATTTATTGCAAGTGTTGATAACAATATAACATCAATAAAATGCCCCCAATATAACTCAAATATACTTTTCTTTATTGACCCAGAAAATATTAAAATAAAATAAGTGCAACTTGAGGAAAACGTAGCAAGATCAGTAGTGTTTTAAATTTTAATGGTAGTTTGCAACTAAACAACAACCTTGTTTGGAGTGAGCACTTATATCATCTTCAATCTCCGCAGCAGCATTAGGAATAACCTCTCTTAGTAAAGGGAGGAAACTAGACAAAAGTCTTTGATCCTCCAAGGACATATCTCTGCATTAATCACATGTTAAGTTTATTTTTCTGTGACAATAAATAATAACCCTCCTTATTTATATAGCAACAGGTGTAAGTAATTAAATCGAAAATAAATAATAACAGCACAATTCATGAGATCTGTTTCCATATTTATTGAAGATATTTGCATTAATTCAAATCTTAAATAACTCTCTTTTCATCAAGAGTTTTTAACATATTTGCATTAATTCAAATCTTAAATAATTCTGTTTTCATCAATTGTTTAAGCCCACACACACTGATATAGATTCAAAAAAATCAGGTCAAGATAAATTTCTTGTCCTTTGTATGTGTAATAAATATTCTTCAGTATCAAGTCCACGCCCATATTTCCCACAAAGTTTGTCAAGAGTACATATTGGTCACCATCAATAACTTCTTCAGTGTCGCTTTTGTAGGGAAAACAATGATCCTTTGAGGTATGATGCATTATCATCAAATGAGTCATTTCAGTTTCCTCAACAAGTGAACAACAAGTGATGATGATCAATGACAACAACAACAACAATAGCACTATTGTCGATGGCTCTGATTTTGATTTTTTTCATTGGAAACACGCGAGTTAGGTGGTTTTAGAGCCTGTTATAATGTTGTTTTTGGTTGGTTTGTGGCTAATAATCACTATGGATTTGGATCTCTAGTTTCTCTTGTTAGAAAACATCTTGAGACCTCTAACGACCTCTCTTCAATGTCAAATCTTCAGTCTCAATCTTTTGACATTTGCATGCCTATATCAATATATAGGCATGAAATGCTATGAAATGAAGTGAAACACATTGAAATACATTGATCTTTGTTGCTTAAGGCATTTCAATGTGTTTCACTTCATTTCATAGCATTGTCATGCCTATATATTTATATATATTGATAGAAGCATGCAAAGGAAGATTGAGAATGAAGATCTGGAATTGAAGAGGTCTTTAGAGGGTTTCTAACAAGCGAAACTAGAGATCCATCAAATCTTCATTCTCAATCTTTTGACCTTTGCATGCCTATATCCATATATAGGCATGAAATGCTATGAAATGAAGTGAAACACATTGAAATACCTTGATCTTTGTTGCTTAAGGTATTTCAATGTGTTCCACTTCATTTCATAGCATTGTCATGCCTATATATTTATATATATTGATAGAGGCATGCAAAGGAAGATTGAGAATGAAGATCTGGAATTGAAGAGGTCTTTAGAGGGTTTCTAACAAGCGAAACTAGAGATCCAAATTCATGGTGATTATTAGGCACAAACCAACCATAAACAACATTGGAACAAGTTCCAAAACCACCAAACTCGCTTTTGTTATCAATGAAAGGACCAAAACCATAACCATCAACAACAGTGTTATTGTTGTTGTCGTCATTGATTATCCTCACTTGTTGTTGAGGAAACTTGAAATGACCCATTGATGAGAATACTCCATATCTCAAAGGAACAATCACTACCAAAGTGACCGAAGAAGTTGATAATGATGATGATAAGTGTGAACTCACTCCCGTAGCTTCAGCCATTTTGGTGGTGTTGTTCTTGTTCAGACTTTTTGGGAAATATAGGTGTGGGATTGACACCGAAAAATGATACTTATATACAGAGGAGAGGAGAAGAAATTATCTTGACCTAATTTTTTTTTGGATCTATAAGGGCATGCGTGAGCTTGAAAGACTGACGATAAGAGGGTTATTTATTTAAGATTTTAATTAAATGAACATATCTTCAATAAATAAGGAAAGGGATATCATGAATTGTGTTTTTGATATATATTTACTATATAAACGCTTGCTCATGTTGCTAATAATCCTAGTGAGGTCCACATACAAAGATACCAAACAATCTCTGATAGAACTTACTCTTGTTGCACCTCATTAACTTTTTCTTCAGAGTCAACACGAACAATGTCATAGAATTGGCATATTTCTTGTAATGCGTTTTCATCGGCTGTCCCCTTGTTTACTTTTCTGCTCTTCCATATTTGCTCAAAACGAGCATCTTTAGCTGAAGACTGCGAGAAAGAATAAGGCATAAAAATATGTTAGTATCATAATAGCTTATTTCACTGGATTATATATTTGACTGATTTCCAATCAATAAAACAATTCAGTGAAAAAATCAATTGTAAAAAGTCTAAAAAGTGATAAAATAAATAAATTCAAAAACACACTTAAATGAGAAGAAAACTTGGTCTGAATTGTATGTCTAAATGCATTCCCTAAAGTTCAATGTATGTTACACATTGGCATAGCTTCTGTCAGTGTATTAATAATAATAACAAGCGTCTGTGCATGTATCAATAATAATAAGCATGGAAAACCCGAGTGTCGATATAAAATAAACAATCTTATAATGATAAAAGTTCCCATTAGCAAAAAGTAACAGTGCTCCTCCTTTTTTAACTAAAACTGAAAATTGCCCTACCTTTTCTAGTTATTCTTTTCTTCTTTTTTAGTTTCCAAAACCTAAAAACCCAAACTGGTTTTCAAAACTGCTATTTGTAAAATGGTTTACCAAACAAATTATGTAGTTTTTAATATTTTTAAAATCTAAAACATTTTTTGAGATCAAACAGGCCCAAGGTAAAAGAAATATACAAGGGCGTGTAACAAACCTCTTTTTCTTGTTTAGCTTTATAGAAGAGCTGATCTTGCTTCTGTGGACATCAAAAATAGGAAACGATGAAAGAAAACACGATTAGAAATGTAAAACATGTTTGCGAAAAAACAATTGAAAAGAGGATACATTTATGGCTTTGAGCAAGCCATAAGCACATATGTCTGTGTTGCAGACAGAGTCTGCACATGCAGAAAAAGGAATCAAGAAGAGAGGTCTTACATTAACATTTTTGAAGAAGTTCTTCCTTTCCTCAACTTTTGACTTAGATTCAGAAGCACTTCTGGAAGCAGGTTCCTTAAAAACAGTCAATAAACAAGGTTTTAATGTATTCATTTTGTCTAAACATGGTGAAATGATGACTACAACTTGCTACCTATTGAGAAGAGGGAAATGAAATGTTATAAATGGAGAGCACGTTGGCATGAGATGGGATAGTATTAATTCAAAAACAAACACATGCAACAATCGTATATCATATGGAGAACGAATTGTTCACCATCATCTAGATGAGATACTAACCACAAATGATTGCACAATATCTAAAGTGACCTCAGAGCTGCTTATTGTCTCCACATGTTGCACCAAAACCTTCTTGTTATGAATTTCCACTAAAAAAGGAAGGGAGCAATTATATCGTGAGTCAGGTAATATTAAACACATGCAAAAGACGAAGAAAAAAACAGCGGTTTTCAGCTCTTCATTCAGTCACAAATCTGCTCAGATCTAGCAAGATTATTTAAAGGCACTCTCCTTATATATGTCATTTGACAACCTTGTTTTTGTTAACATCTTGATAGTTATTTTTGCATTTGCATTTACATAAAAATGTTAATTGTCAAAAGAAATTATGACATGAAAAACATAATGAAATAAACTATCAAATCTTTTAGCAGTAGAAATTAATAGAAATGCTTAAATATGTTTGAACAAAAACGCTTTCTTCTCTACCATATCTCAAAATATGGATTCTTGCTATGATGCTTCTTGTATGCACCAAGTACTCAAAAAGTCATTGTCTTTTAATAAGTTTCATAAAGTAATCCACCAAAAAGAAAGGTAAGATTTATCAAGGGATAGCATGCTCGATGAAATGAGGGAAGAGGGGATAAGGTCTGGAAAAGGAATAAATAGGACCCTCTAAGTATCTATATTGTCTTTAGCATTACGTTTCATTCTGTTTTTCTTCTACGTATGCATGCTTCTATTCCAAAACTGGTGTACCATGGATATCAGTATAAGTGATAAATGATAATCCATAAAGTGATTATTCAATAAAATTATGATTCCCAGTTTTAAACAGTCTCCTCTGCCTGAACTGAAAAATAATGGCAGTAGTTACGGCAACCTGAGGAGGGCTGGCTTTGGTCAGAAGCAGGGGAATGGCATGCCGGTTATGAGTGATATTGGATGTATATAACTAATCCTCATAAAGATTAGTGGATATTTAAAAGAGTTTAATCATTTTTTAGAATAACGATTATGCTAGCGTAATTGAGTGAGGCCATGAACCTGATTCGCTCAACCCAGTTCAGCAATCATGATAGTGCAAATGTAATAATCACAGAAATTCGTAATAACTAGATGGATTATACATCAAAAACATCCGCATATGTAATTTAGGGACAATGTTTGAAAATAGCATGTAAAATAAAAAAAACGGATTTCACCCCTATAATTAGATTCTTCATACTTAGCCTTTACCCTGTTACGAAAATATTGCTCAATTTAGGCAAGGTTTGAAAAACCCAAAATTACAGTGATTGTTTTTTATTTTATTTTATTAGCCCAAATTCCAGGGGTAATTGAGATATTAACGCTACCAATAAACGTCACAACTCAATGAAGCATTATGAACACGGACACTCCTCGGATTAGGCGTGTTCTGGTGTCAGATACATGTTGTGTCTAACACCGACACATATAATTTCACTGAATTATGTGATTTTCTCAAATTATTAGTGGTGTTGACGTGTCAGTGTCCGTGTCTGTCTCTCTGTGCTTCATAGATTGACGCAGACAAGGACACCACGATGCTAACATAATAGTTTGAGAAAATGAATATTATTGTTTTAAAAAAAAATCTGAAATAAAAACCAAACAATAGGTTTAGCATCAAAAACCCTAAATTGAGATGTAAAAGATACCGTGTTGAGAAGAAGAAGAAGAATCGGAGATTGATAAATTTCTGAAATCGAAAAGAGGACGCTTGAATGGTCTCTCGTTGATTTCCAACCCTAAATTGAGATGCACAAACCAGAATCAGAATCAGAACGAGAAAAATGAAAAGAAACAGAGTGATGAAAAAGAAGTGAGTAGAGTTATGTTACAGAAAGCATCGAGTGGAGAATGAAAGGGTTTTCGCTTAACCCTAACGACAACAGGCTTCGGTGGAGCCGGAACTGGAGCCGCAGAGGAAGAACTTTCCGCCATGTTAGGTTTTTTATTAGGGTGCAAATAAGCTTAGGACAAGTTAGGTTTTATAGTTTAACAATGCTCATGTAAATATTCCAAATTTCGTTTTTAATTCCTACAAAATAAGACTAGTCGGTCGACCCGTGCAATGATGAGCGCATGACAAAACCAATGCTTAAACAATATATCATATGAGAACATAGAAGCAATAATTCATACGAAAGACAGAAAGTTAAAATATAGTAAGACATTACGTAATTAAAATTTCATTATAACATCAAACATATAGTAACAACATCAATTAAAGAACATTCT
>Ga0315914_1002295_pt1 | contig 29307 bp, 10 predicted proteins | sample MpolenodulesMG_FD_203920 | JGI IMG/M metagenome (GOLD analysis project Ga0315914, IMG submission 203920) | Medicago polymorpha root nodule microbial communities from Los Angeles, California, United States - elongated nodules | ecosystem: Host-associated > Plants > Roots > Nodule | place: USA...
GAAATGAATGTGAATTACTCTACCTCTATCACACTCTTTATATACACATACATGTATGTGTGTGTCTTAATCTCAACAATATACTAGTTAATTAATAAAGTATTTTATTTTATGTCACATGGTGTTTTTTATCCAATCCATTATCTTCTGGATGGATCATACTCCACTGTATATGCTTGAGATCGGTTTTGGATGTCCGCATATTCCATCCACTGGCTGTGGCATGTTCTCTTCTGGAAACATAATATGGGAAATGATTAACTTACTTATCATGATTAATCATATATGGTACATTTATTCAAAAAAAAAAAAAAATCATATATGGTACATTCCAAAAGAAAGTGCGAATTTAATTTTCTTAAAGTCAATAATCTTGTCCTGGTCTAATATTTTTCCTCCTAATTTTTTATTTTATTATGAATATTTAAATATCATTATTGTATATTTTCTCAATAATTGATTTTTTTTATTAACCCTCTGGTTCTTAAGAGAAATGGTCATAGAAGTAAATAAAGTCTAAAAAAAAATATAATTGGATTTTAGTTAACTTTTTTAGGGATGATTTTTAGTTAATTGCTCCATATAGCCGGATAAATATCCTGAATTGCCACTTCGCATATAAAATACAAATGACATTTTTTTGTTTTTTTTAAGAGGCTAAAAAAAATACAAATGACGTTTGATTTAGTGGATAAATGGATTAAAAAGTTATCTTGCCAACGAATTGTTCTCTCAAATATTATTGTTTACTTCTCTTTTCCTTCATGCATCGGTTTTTTTAGGATGATTCAACATCAAACTATAATAATTTATTTTTGATAGAATTAGAATAATATTATAGTCACGTGCATTTTTTATTTTTTGATTATTGTTTTGTTTATCAAATTGCAGTTTCGTGAACATAACTCGGTTAGTATAGACATTTTAGTATGTAGAGATCAGGGTTCCAACCTATAATTCTCCATTTATTCTTATAAGATTAAAGAATGATGAATCCGAGAGAATGATGAAAAAAATTGGTGGGACTAAATAGAAATGACGGTGGAGACATAAGGAGGATCAATGAGGGATGGGTTTTGGACATTTTTGCAGTTTTAATCTTACAATACTAGGAAAACATGAATAGAAGGAGTATAACGGTGTGACACAAGAATTATCATTTTCTTCATAGCCCTCTAGTGGAAGGAGTTGAAGATATTCAATTTCGTGGTTTATTGGACCAAGATGAAGGAGTATGACGGTGTTACACCAATTATTTTTGCAGCAAGAGTATAATTTTTTTAACAAGGAATGAATTATGAGTTTTTAAGTTTTTAGTGCTTAAAAAATTTATATTATATTCATATTATGTAAAAAAATATAAATTTTTGTGGGATAGGCTGTTATATTATTCTAAACTTCTCTACAAAAATTTATTTATAAATGTGAAATATAGACATAGGTTGACTTAAAATCATGGACCAAAAGTCATGATAGAAGATATTTAAAAGGCAAAGCTTCCTGAAATATTTTTAGAGAGATGAAAATTTGAGATAAAATACTTATATTTAATAAGATTCTTTGTATTTTGTAAAAAAATAAAATAATAATTTGTATGTTATAGGGTGTACCTACTTTGCAACAAGATTATAAACAATTCCTGTATGTTACCCGAACTGTTCGCTTATTATGCCTGCATCATATACAGTAATAAGTTCATTATACTTCAATAAAAAAAAAAAGTAATAAAGTTCATTATGACATTTTGAAAGTGAAAAAAGATTAATTTAAAATGGAAACAGTGCAATAAAGTGAATGAAAAAGTGCATAAAGTGACAACATGTATTACATATTATATATGAATGAAAAATTGCGACATGCATGTACATTTTGATGGATGTTGCTCCTCTCCTTTATTATTTTATAAACGAATTACGTCACTGATTTGTAATTCTGTATTACTTTTTGCATCAAACAATAATTTAATTATGGTTCTAATCATTCATCATTTTTTATATATATAAATCATGTTCATTCGTTTGTTTTAGATCATTGGTGCATATAATTGAGCTGATTACACTTACAGTTTATAGCTTCAGTTTGGTGTATGGAAATTGAATTCTTTTTTCTTTGGTACAATGGAAATTGAAATTTATCTCGAAACAAAATGTTCGATGAAATCATATCACTTTATATTTAAGCATAATTTCGAGCCTCAAATCATAATTTGAGTAAAAAACGAATTCACATCAAATCAATAATGAGCTATAGTGTAATGCATGTACTCTTAAAGTTTAGATATTGTTTTGGACTTGGTCAATGTCCAATCCTTAAACCTAAAGACTAGTGACAAATTTAAGATCCAATAAAGTGTTCAAATACACTTCACTCGCTTGTACCTTAAGGGTATGTTTGTTTCTATGGAAAGATAGTAGGGAGGAGAGAAAGTTGAGGGAAAGAAGCATCTTCCCTTATTTGGAACATCTATAGAAAGGTTAAGGAAAGAAAGATTTTAGTGGGGCCCACCTTAAAAAACTTTCCACACTAAAATGCACGGAAAGGTTGAAGAAACACCAACATTTGTTGGAAAAGTCCAAAATACCCCACATGTTATTGTTGTTTATATTATTTTATTTTTCACTTGTCCTTTTTTATTTTTTATTTTTATTTTCTCAATTTATGGCCTTGTTTTTTTGTTTTGATTACAAATGCTTTAACACTCACTCACTCACAACTAGTTGCACATTCTTTTTCACTAAATAAGACGCTCGAAGTCCATATGAATCCTCCAAATGATCAACCGATTGTTCGACCTTTATGCTATAAATGTAGAACCGTTAAAACATCCATGCTCATGTGTCACCTAAAAATCTATAAATAGAACAACCCACTGCAAAATCATATACACATTCACATTTCGAGATAAAACTTTAAATATCTTGAGACCTCGGTAACTTGAATGTTAGAGTGTCTTTACAAATAGACCAACCAACATTGATGAAGAACGACCAACAACCTCCGTCAACAACTGCAGCAAAATAATTAGTTTAATTTGTTTAGCCTCATGAGTTCAAGTTAATATTATTATTATTTTTTAAGCAAAATATTATGGGGAGCAGAGGGATCTCCTGCTGCTCCACCCTAATTATATTAAAAGAAAGATAAAAAAAAAAAAAAAAAAAGAGGGGACATAGACCAAGCATTAACAATCAACAAAAACAACAATACTTCACAGTCACACTTACGACATGATAACCAAAAGTCTAAGGCATAGCCCTTTTATTAGTGGGTAAGAAAAAACCTCAAAATCATCGATATTTTTTTTTTGTGTTTAAGTAAAAAAGTCACAGCTCAAAGGCCATTTAACAAAGTATAGATGCTTATTGCTTAGCCGTTTAACAACTTTAAAAAAAAAAGGTATTGATGCCTAGCCATTTAACAAAGGCAACACCTAAAACCAAGTCAAATGATGTATTTTTTTTACACCGCAAATGTTAGTATTGTTAATTAGTATTTATGTTGAGAATAAAAATATAAAAAAAATCATTGATCTCTTTATCATTTCATTTCACAACCTCGATTACTTGGTGCTAATAACTTTAAACTAGTGAAAATGCATCTTGATGAAGAATAATAACATCTACGGTTACCAACTCCTTACTCCTTGGTAGTTGGTACCATCATCATAGTTTAGAAAGTGCATCTTTTTAAACATGGCTCAAGTCTTAACCCTAATGCGATATTTAAAAGAGGCCTGCTATATGGTGCCAAAATACCATGCACGATGGAACACGATACAAAGTGGTTTTTTTTTTTGAAAGAACGATACAAAATGGTTAGTGTGTATATGTTTTTAAAATAAATAAAAGTAACATATGGATAAAATCAAAATATAATCCAATGGCTAAGGTGAATTCGTTGCTTTTCATCATCACGTCCCTCGTACCATTTAGTGATTTCCTATTTAAAAACAAATTCTTAAATGAGAACATATTTTTAGTAAAAAAATAAAAAATAAGAACATTATCTTTACACGATGGTTTCCGGTCTTAACCATCAAGTTTTTTTAATAAACCATAAATTTATTTCTTAAGCATCTACAAGTGACAATATTAAAAAACCAATAATTTTTAATACTTGAAAAATAAATTAACAACATAAAATGCAGCTATATTTGCAATCACACTCTTACTATGATGTCATGATAATGCACACAAATAATAATAATAACAATAATAATAACACCAACAAGAACATCAACGACTTATATTAAGTTATTCCTCTATGCAAGTTGGAAAAAAGTGAGAAGTAAAGTTTTACTCGCAAAAATGTGTACACATAAATACATGCATTCACAAACATATCTTAGTGTAAAAGAACTATACTGATTTCGACATTTTATGAGATTAATTAAATGGTATTTACAAATGACTGATGCGGATATCCACTGAAGCAAAATGATGCCAGAATAACTAGGAGCTACAACTAAATCATTTTTAAAGAATAATTAAACTAGAAAGAGAAAAAAAAAATCCTCGGACTCTTGAACATTATCAAGAGGCATTCCCTCAACTTGCAATTTAGAAAGATAAAATGAAATGTTTATTAAATGACATATCTTCATAGAATCATAGCATAAAAGGGTGAGATTAATTAAATGTGTTTTGGATGAGATAGTCAAATTTTTAAGGTATTTAGAATTTAGATAATTCAAATGTTTTAATTAAATTTTCTTCTTTTACAATTTTGTTTTATTTGAATAGAGTAATTATTTATTTTTTATTTTAAACCTTAATCAAAATAAAATATTTATTTTGATAAAATATGAAAAATGTTTATTAAGACTTTGTACTTTTTTTTAATCCGAGTTTGAATATTTTTATAAATTTAAACAATGAGGCAAACATAAAAATACAAAGAAAGTGGTACAAAATGAGAAACTTTGGGTCAAATTAAAAAATTTAGAAAATCTTAGGGACCGATTTGAAAATTCCAAAAAGTTGTAGAGATCAATATGTAAATTAAAATTGGAAAAATATAGGTACAAATTTTAAAAAATAGAGACTAAATGCAAAGTTTGAGGGAAAAAATGGGTTAAATATGCTAAGTTCGAAAAATAAGTAGGGACTAATGTGTGAAACTTAAAACATATAGAGATAGACACGAATAGTATGAAAAATAAGTATTTTTTTAAATTCTATAAATTTAGCTTAAAAAAAACTTTCATAGAATCTTTTCATTTTAACAATATTCCTCCAACTTTATTACCCAAACATAGCAATTTATATTTTTTACATAAAAAATTAATTTATAATAAACAAAATTTGGATTACCCTATAAAGATACTTAAGTATGAGGGTGAGATACTTTATGGGGAATAAAGTTTGAAATGAATCAAGTGTCTAACTAATTAAATCAACTCGAGTCAATTCGTTATCAAGTTTAAAACTTGACTCAAAGTTGATTTTATCTCTCGATTTAAGCTCAATATGGAGGAACAACTCAATTTAGTGTTGGATGTTAGAGTAACAAAATAATATCACGCAAGTAAAATAAGAGATGAGAAAAGAGGAATTGAACACATAATATTGACGTGAAAACTCCTCAACAAATAAGGGGAAAACCCATGAGACAATAGTAGAAGAATTTCACCAAGTGGGAAAAATTACAAACTTTCTCTCTTAAAATAGGAGAAACTAAAATTTGGAGAAACTTCATAGGAGAAACTATAGTTCCTCTCACTCTGAGCAAGTTGTAGTGCTTGTTGTGTTCTACTACTTTGATGTGGGATGATGAGATGGTACAAAAATGCCTGCTATTATAGGAGAGGGCAAAGGCAAACCATGTTTCCTTGGATTCAACAAGTCACTTATCTTCCTTGCAATGCACCAAATGTGCAACATGTCACTTGCATCGCATGCATCTTGCAACTTGTCAATGCATGCAACTTTCCACTTTGCATCACATTAGGACTTGTCTTTACATGTATCATGGACATGTGGCATTGTCTTGCCACAAAAAAAATGGTGTTGCATTTCACAATCTCCCACTTGAAGCTACTTTTGTGAGCTTCAACAATCTCTACACCTTGTCCATTCTTATTGTTATTTTTCTAATAGGTCGCACGAGGATCGACACCTTATAAACTTTTCAACATGATTGGCTTTGTCATTGCATATGATGGGTTATTATTGGTGCGAATTTTATACATATCCGTACTTCCTTCCTTCATTACTTCTCGAACAAAATGATATTGGATGTCTATGTGTTTTGTTCTTGAATGAAAGAATGCATTTTTTTTTTTTGTAATTTGCAAGGTGCTCCAACTATCATAATGCAGAGTAACTTTCTACTGTATGTGTCTAAGTTCCTCTATTAACCTTTGTATCCAAATAGTTCCCTTGCAATTATGGGTTGCTACCGAGTACTCGACTTTTGTAGTAAACAAAACTATGACAACATGTAACTTAGATAGCCAACTTATTGCTCATCCTGCAAGCGTGAACACATAACCAGTCTTGGATTTTCTTTTATCAATATCACGTGTGAAATCCGAATAAACACAATCACTAAAAATTCACTTTTATCCTCCAAAACATATTTCAACACATAAGGTTCCTTTAATGTATCCTAGGATTCTTTAAACAACATTTTAATGCTCTCTACCATGATATGTCATGAATTGACAAATCGCTTTAACTTCTTGTGCAATGTTTGGTCTTGTACATACCGTGGCATACATGGGGCTTCTCATGCTAATGCATATGGTGCTCGAGACATTTTCATCCTCTTTGCTTCATTTCTAAGACTCATACTCGAGGATGATTTAAAATTGTTAGAAAGTGGCGTAACGATTAGTGTGCATGTTTAAGCGCCCAAAACTTTTCTTAGATGATTCTTTTTAAAAAGCCAAAGCTTCTGGTCTCTTCTGTCTCGGTGAATTTGCATCCCTAAAATCGTGTGTGATGGTCTAAAGTCTTTCATATTAAACTCCCTAGCCAATTGTGCCTTTAACTCTTGGATCTGATACTTGTTTGGACCTACCACCAACATTTTAGACACATACAACAATAAAATGATAAAATCATTATCATCTAACATTTTGTAGTATGTACAATGGTCTGATCTCAGTCTACTGTATTCAATAATAATTACGATAGAATCAAATATCTTGTATCAATATATGAGCACCTTTTTAGATTGCATAGAGATTTGGTCAACCTGCAAACCAAATCTTTCCCCGAACATATAAATATCTTCGCTATGACTACTATGATAGTATTGGGTCTCTAAATTGGAGAAATCATCTCATTAAAGTCAATACATTCTTTTTGAGCATATCATCTGACAACTAGTCTTGCACAATATCTTTCCCCGAACGGATTTTTGACCCTTTGGAAGTTCAATAAGCTCCCATGACTTGGTGGGTCAGTCCATAGGCTTTAAATGGAGCATCCGTGAGTAAACGGTGATATTAAATCCCTTAAAATAGTTAGTTCTTTGATTAGATACCGAGTTTTTTTAAAAAAAATATATAAGTTATAGATAATTGAAATAATTAGCTATTAACACTCCATTTACGCACGGTGAATCTACTGTTTTATACACAGAAAAACAATAAACTCTTATAAACTGTTTCTTATGTGAATGTATTGTTTTAAATCTAACCTTACAATGAAAACAACAAGTTGGTAAATGGATCACTAAACACAGTACAATATTTAATTAATTCCAGCCATTGTCTTTGTATGCTGGAATTCGTGACATCAACCAATAAGGGTCCATGTTAGGTGAAAAAGAGCACACACGTAGGAAATGAAGAGATAAGACTAAGAACATACTATATTATAATATGAGTGATGATCAAAAAGAACTAAAAAAGTGAAAATAAAGGTTAAAGTAAACTAGTTTATGATAGCAAATCTGAAATATTGTTTTCCTAATTGACATAAGACAAGCACAAATGACAGTTTCCACCAAGTTGGCAATTACATTTAACTTCACCAATTAGAAAATGAAGATAAATTGAAGACATGTTTGGATAGAGTGATTTGAAGGGGTTTTAGTCTTTTGGAGATATGATTTTAAAGGGTTTAAAATGGTTGGCTGGTGCACTAAAATTCCTGCATACACAAAGATAGGAAATGTGTTCTAGCAATTGATGTATCGTACACGATAACGTTATACATGAACCCGTGACCTTTTAGTCATGTGACAACAATTTTATAGTTACGTCAAGCTCTCTTTATGATTTTAAAGGGTTAACCCTATATTTTCATATATTTAAAATTTTGAAAAAATTGAGACAATAAAATATCATCATACAATATTTCAATAACATCAAGTTTATTTTGAGAAATATTTTATATCTTCTTTGTGAACAAGTGTTTTTAGAAATAATTCTGAAAACACTTATTCATACTTAATCGCCTAATTAACTTTTTTCAAACAAAAAAAACTTGTGCCTAGAAAAGTGACATTCCCCAGTTTGTGATTCAGTTGGTTTTTCCCCATACAAATTCTCAACTAACATGTTTGTAGTGTAGCTACAATATACTACTAATAATTGAAACGATATGAGATTCTGAGAAGCATTGCAAAAAAAATTTAGTGCAAGAAGCATTACAATTTTTAACATGTTCATATTATAACTTGAGAAAAAATTATTGCAAAATGGAAACGTACGTCATTTATCCAAATGAACGATGCAGACAATTATAATTGTTTATGTATAGAGGATAGATTTGAGTTTGAGCAGTGTCACCATGAAAATGAAAAATGTATTATTAATTAAGCTATGGTGGGGTTCCTAGACAAACTACAGCTTATAATATCGATAAAGTGTTCATCAATTATTAGAAGTACGAAGTTATGATATCATCATCCATCACATAAACATAATGGACAAATTTAATCCATGTGAAAATCAAAATAATTAGAAACCATGCTGATTTTTTTATTTTTTTTAACTTTTTCATTTTTTTTTTCTTTTTACTTTATTTTTTCTATGCTATTGATCATCATATGACAAAACCATGCTGATTAAGGTAGCACTAGCAAACAAAAGTATATATTAATTAGTATACAACTTGCTGCCTATGCATTCACGGTAAGACTTATGTAATACTGCAGCAGAACATGATCGCTTGTTTAAGTCATAAGTCCAACCAAGGTATATATTATATATTGCCGATTAAAAGGTCCAGAATTGTGATAGAATCAATAGACATAATTTGAGCAATTCACAATATAAGAAGCATTACAGGTTTGTTTCGATCAACTCATTTTAGTTTATCTAATGATATAAACACTATTTGCGATAGCATATAGAAACAACTCATGGCATGTCTATAAGCTTTTTTTTTCAACTTATTTTCATAAGTTGAATTAAAATAGCTTATGAAAAGAAGTTATAGTTATTTATAAGAACATAGTTTAATCTTACTTTATCTTTTGTTATAAAAATAGCGTGTATATTAACACTTGCCTCAAAAAATAAAATAAAATAAAAAATCCCCTTATGTTGTGAGTGCTTACTGCTTAATTAAGTTATTTATTCAAAACATGGCCTACATTATCCAACTTGAGAATGACTTTGGAATGCATGTTTAATATTTTATCATGAACTGAAGGAGATTGTGTAAAATGGTTGAGCTAAGTAGTGCCAGATTATTATGGACTGCATAATTAATCTCAGTATGAGTAGCATGCAGCTTGAGATTAAGTGGATGGCCAAATAATTTTATCAAAAAAATAAAATGGATAACCAATAATATTTAGTTGAAACTTTCAAAACAAGATTTTTATAAGCTGTAAATTATCATCAATGGACACAGAGTTGATAGGGTTTAAGACAGGTGGTGTGGTTAGCAAAGTTAAGGAAGAAAAGGGTCCAAATAGAAAACAGGAAGAAGAAAAAAGAATTTGAATAGTTGCGGTGAGCGTGGATCGAACACGCGACCTTCAGATCTTCAGTCTGACGCTCTCCCAACTGAGCTATCCCCGCTTGATGATTTAAAGTACATTTGTTATAGTTTTACTAGACTAATATTAAATTGAATAAAACAAAAAAAAGAGAAAAAGTTATGCACCAGCCGGGAATCGAACCCGGGTCTGTACCGTGGCAGGGTACTATTCTACCACTAGACCACTGGTGCTATTTGTTAAAAGCATTCTCATTGCTTATTACTAGTTTGTTCTTTCGTACAGAGAATGACAGCTAGACAACGAATATCAATCAATCTGGGAAGGAAAATTAAGTTATATCATTAGCCAGTTTGAAAGTATTTTCATTCATGAAAATTATTTGGTATATTCACTTCAGAAGAATATCAATTTCATATTAAATTGTTGTAAGCTGAAAAATACTTATCGATTGAACAATGCTTAAAAGACATAAATGTTAAGAACACTATCTTTTTAACACTTTTTAAGTAAAAAAATAGTTACAGAGAGAAAGTTAAAAAAGAGTATTCTTAACATTTCCTCATGATTATTTACTAAAATGATAGATAACTTTAAGTTTGAGTGTGTTAAGTAGATGGCTTGCCAAAGAAAGGAAAACATGATGCAACTAGCTAGCTTCTGCACCATCCACCACAGGATATCTAGTCAATTTATGGCGTGATTAATTGATTATGCTTTATTACATCATGTAAGATCTGCATCAACAGTCCTTGAGTACTCAAAACTTTTACCTAAGGTATTAATTGGCATTGCCAATAAACTACCAGTTTGCTTGTTGTGATAGAATCAATATTTATAAATGTTAATGGCTCAAAAATATATAATTAGGTCGCATTGACACCAATAAGTCCTTAAAATTATCTTCCTCGTTTGCTTAAACAATGAGTTCTATAAATCTGTTGTTATGTAATTTCATCAAAACTTCAGATCATATGTGAAAATAATAGTTTAAAAGCAAAATTATGCATGTAATTTAAAGCTTTTTCGGATTAGTCCTTCAAAAAATTTCTTTCCCTGAATGCGTCGTTTATATTGAAATTTGAATCCAGTTTACATTGGTAGCTTTTAAGTTATATTAAATTTTCCAAATTACTATTATGAAGTGGACCTAACCCCAATAGCATAGTCAAGTTTTTTTTGGTACAATAGCATGGTCATGTTTTCTTTTAATATTTACTATTTTGTCTGAGTTTTGTTGAAGTCACGATCTCCGACTTTTTATCCCTCAACTCAAACCAGTTGAACAACTTTGCAAGTGAAGGAGGTCAATGACATTGATTATATGGATAGACCTTTATTACCATTCATGCAGGGATGAACAGAGACCCTAATGACCAGATGCTTTCAGTTGCACCGATCATTATTGAAGATGGGAGAGAAGACTACCCGTACAAACAAAATGTAACATAAACGATCAATTTGAGAGAAAAAAATTAGAGGGCCTGTATGAGAAAATTGTCAAACTTAGAGGACGACAAATATAATTTCGCCAAGCTTAAATAAAGAAATTTCTTATAGAAAATACTGCTTATTTCTAATGGTGAATAAATAATAATCTGCAGCTTAAACTAGAAAGATGCCTCTTGTTATATCAAGCTGCAGCATCTTTCTAGAAATAGCCCTAAGGCTTTGAATTCATTTTAATTTTAAACATATCAATGTCATTTTCAAGTTTGAAATTGCATTTCTTCAACTAAAATAAAAACAAAGCAAATGCCAACCCCTCAAATATCTAGTTCAGCTTTTTCCTATCTACCAGCAACCTAGTAATAATGAAAAACCAGAATAATTGTGTTTGGTGATGTAGAAACCAAACTTAGGGACAACCAGTAGTTGAAAACTACGTTGGCACCATGATTTCACGAAAAGCTGCCATAGTAAATTGTTTATATTATTTTGTATTTGTATATGGTTGAAACATGAATAGTAAAAGATAAATTTGTTGTTATAGAGCCTGCAATTTACATGATATATGTTACAGTAAGAGTGAATGCACTCTCCACTGCTCCTGGCTTGTTTCTCTCAAGTTTTGAGAGATAAATAAATGTTATCATAAAAATACCGTATGCAGCTGCCGAATCAGAAATATTTTAAGTAATTTGTAACTACTTTCTCTGTGCACGGACTTTATCACCTCTTGCTCGTCTTGAAAACTCTTGGATCTTACGATCGTGGTCTTTGAGCATCTGATCCATATTGTTTGAAGCCAGTAATGGACCTGACATGTATATCTTGTTTCCACTAGATCCATGTCCATCCTGAAAATACAGCCCCAAATCGCTATTCATTATTCAATTATTCAGCAAATATAAAGACAATCGTGGTTTTAAATATAACATGAGAGTTACTCGTGTAACACGAGAGGATCCAAATCCTTATAGAAGCAAGGGAAGGTTTTCACTACCAAAAATTGATAATTAGTAAAGAAAAAACAAAAACAAGAAATAAATAATAGCAACTATAATAACTAACCGGAGTAGATTTTTCAGTTGGGACTCTTCTATTTACTATTTGACTTTGATCAACAACCCGTTTTTTATCCCGCCTTCTTCTTGACTCTGATCCATTAGTCGCCTCGACGGATTTTCTAACTTCAATTGGTTTTCTGTATGGAAAGGAGGGAACTGGTTTTGGCTCCTGATCTTCTGACAATAAAGTCCTAGATGCAACTAGCCCGGATAGTTTCGATAGGTTCACTCTGTTTGAAACTGTAGGTCCATTATCAACTTCCTTCATGCCTCTGACCCAACCAGAACCAGGAAATAATGGGCCTGAATGTGACGGTCTATTATAAAAGTGGCCAGATAAATTATTTTCTGTTTCTTTAACATCTTTTGATTGTTTGTGTGGGTAGCCCTGAGTGCCAGACACGTGTTCTCTATGAGGATAGGACAATTCACTTCGGTTCTTTGTGATGGAATAATGTTTCTGCTGCTGCTTCAGACAACAGTAAGATATAGTGAGTGGAAAAGAGATAAAAATTAATGCAGTAGAAAGAACACAACTGAAATTACTAAATAGCACACTAGAATAATTCAAATTTAATATATGTGCATTCCTCGATGAATGCAGATATGTTAAAAAAAAGATTACCTGTATTGACGCGCCCAAGTCAGCATTATCTTTTGTCGAGACAGCGGCTCTAGGTCCTTTTTCTTGCCTAACCGCTGAGCCAGATCTTTGTTCCTTATCTCCAGCAGCTCCTTGCCTAAGATCATAAACAAAAATGATAAATGTCAGTTATCATATAGAAATGGGCTTATGGCATTGTTTGTGCCACAACTTATAAAGAATCAACCTAAATCAGGTACCTTCTGGTTGCTTCATCCCGCATTTTAGCGTCAATCTCCTTGCTAGGAGGATATTTTGGTAAACTTGATGGATCACAAGGCAAAGGTTCTGATGTAAAGAACTGTAAAAAATGGGGAAAAGTTCAAAATGGAGAATCACATGGCTCTCAGGAGTATTATTGGTTATAATGGCAGGAAATAACATGAAGATCTTCATTGCAAAGTTATACGCATTAGAAATGTGAAAACGATCCTTCATATACCTCACTTTTCAGAGCAGCAGCTGCCGTCCCTCGATTTGACGGGTCTACAGAAAGTAGGGTCTCTATAAGCTTAAGAGCAGTTGATGAGTATTCTTTAAATGTATCAGCAACACATCGCCTATAATGATGTGGAGGCTTGAATACTGTTGAATGTGGCAACCGCAACTTAAGCCAATAGTCCTCAGATGGTGAGCCGCAAAGTTTAAAAATCCGATGCAATTGCTCAACCTATACGAAACTAAAATCAATTTTTAGCTACCTCATACATTTATTCACACGCAAGGAACTAAAATCATTTTATGAGGACCAATTTACAAAATTGTGAGGAAGAAAGTAGATTCGTAGACATCATACCTCCGTTTTTCCTGGCAAAATGGGACGGCCTGTATATAGTTCCCCTAGTATGCAACCAGTGCTCCATAAATCCACTGCAACACCATAATGATTTGCTCCGAGTAAAAGTTCAGGTGGTCTGTACCACAGAGTTACGACGCGGCTTGTCAATGGAATATTGAGATGGGCATCAAAAACATTTGCCAAACCAAAATCGGCGATCTTTAAAACACCATTATTGTCAATGAGAAGATTTGATCCCTTTATGTCACGGTGGAGGACACCATGACTATGACAGTGATCCAATCCACTAAGAAGTTGATGCATGTAGCATTTCAGCTGTCATTGAAAGAAAATATTGTTTTAGGAGTTTTCTTAGAAAACAAATTTCAACCAAATATGGACATACTTCATATAATTAAATTACACTTGATATTTCAAATAAGAACTACTTAGGTCATTTCTCTGGTCAATGTGGGATATAAACACACTACATCATGTCCAAGACTAGACATTTGGAGCACGAACAAATGTGGATGGCCTAATAACAAATCTAGGATAGGCTCAGATGCCATCTTAGAATATCAGCTGAGCCTAACTCAACCCCAAAAATTAGCTTAAAGAGTGAAAATTATCCAAGCCGTATTAAGACTAATTTGACCATATCTCAAGTTCTCAACGGAAGGAACCGAAAGAACCATTACTACCTGTGGTTCAGAGAATTTGATGCTGGGATTTGATGCAAGTCCTGTTAGGTCATGTTCCATATATTCAAAAACAAGGTACAAGCTGCGAGATGTTTCTGAGGTTATCAAGCCCTCAAGTTTGATTATGTTTGGATGGTCGAGCCTACGCAGAATATGTATTTCCCTTGCCATAAACTTGACACTCTCAGGATCAAGATTATCAAACCGCACCCTCTTCAATGCAACAATCTTTTGATTAGTCACATCACGAGCCTTATAAACAGTACTATAAGTTCCTTGCCCAATCTGCATAACGGAACACCAAATTATTCATTTAAATCAATAGACTACTATCATCAATTGAAAAGAACGTCAAAGAATACAACCTCTTTTCTTCACCAAGAAATTTAACTCAAATAAACAAGACAAAGTTACGCTACAGCCTAATTGGCATTCACTCATTTTTCTATTTTTGCAGTACAGAGAATCAAGTTAACCCTACCTTAAACTGCAATATGAATTTTACATGAAATCTTGTCCCCTAGTATCTATATTTATATAATCAAATCAAACATTATATATTGATCCCCTTTCTTTCCTTCCATAGGAACATTATTGTGTTTTAAATTTCTTTTACATCACTGATTTAACCATATACCAATTCTAAAAGGAAGTTATTAAGTCTAATCATATTGCATACACAAATAGAGCAGACAAAGAAGCAACTTACTTTATGTAACCTCTCAAAAGTATTTGCACTCCTCGGAATCCATCCTTTGACAGCATCACCAGCAACAGAAGAAAGCCACGCCGGCCAACCAGCCGCAACTTGTTCGGCTTCTATAGCCTTTGGAACCCTTCCAAATCCAGGATGATCAATAACAGTCAACTCATTCTTCTCAATTTTCTTCTTCCTCCCATTTTGATCATCATACAACTGCCCTGAACCATTTGATTTCTTTTCATTGGATGAAGTTTTCACTCTCACATCACCTCCTCCATCAACCCTCTTGGAAGAATTCAACCTCAAAACATTCAACTCAGAAGCTCTTGTGCTAGTTGATTGATATTTCTTTGATATACTTTCACTATTATCTTCCACAGCTGAACTCTTGGAACATAAACAACCCATTTTGCAGAACCAAAATATACAACACTTCAACTATGTAATATATAGTAATATTACAATTACAATATCATCCGTCAAAAGCAACAAAATTTCTTTCAAACAACCTCACCAAAATTCATGAACATAGTCATGCTAAATTAAACCACAACTACCACTTTTATTTTCTCAATCCAAAACCAAAGATTGAAACTTTTCTACCATGAATCCAATATTTGAAAATTCCAAACCGACCCAATTGAATTCTGAAGCAGTAAACAACAATCAAACATCAAAATTCAGATCCTACCACTAAAAGAAAACATTTTTACAAAGAAGAAAATAAAAGGTATGAAATTTAACTTCTGGGGTGAAGATTAGAATACTCAAATATACTTAAGTATGGAATAAAGTTAAAAAAAAAAAAAAAAAGATTAACAAAAAAGAAAGAAAATTAGTTGGAAGACCTTTGAATTGGAATTAAGAGGAGAGAGAAAAGTTTGATAGAAAATTCAACGCGTATTCAGACATAAAAAAGAACATTATCATCAACCAGACAACAACCTTAGACGGCTTATGCCGGCTTAGGCTCAGTCAAAGGACACAAACTACTCTCTCTCTAGTGCATGATGATGATTTTGTAGTGTGTGCTTCTTCAACCACGTTGTTCTGTCAAACAACGATTGGTGTTGGTTTTGTGTTCAAGGCTTGAAAGATGGTCGTTGAAGTTCTGTTTGGGAGAGTACAAAAGGCTTAAACATTAAACGCGTTTTTTATAGTAATTTTTTTTTGTTTGGTATTTTAATGCAACTTTTTCTTCTTTTTTCCACTAAGTGACAAAGTAATGGTGCTATTTAATTTTTAATTAATTAAGAAATTAAAGTACTTTTGGTTTAGGAAACAGAGGATTCTATGTCTAAAAAACACAGTTTGGAATAAAACGAAATTTGGCATATGCTAATCATCATGCCATTAAATGAAATCAATTTTGTGCTTCTTTGGTGAAATGTTTGACAGTAAATTAGGAGAAGAACTTGCTAATTAACAACTTTTTTTTATTAATTCCCTTCAATAAAAACTTTCTTTTTGATTAATTGCTAATTTAACAACTTTGGTTCATCTTTCCTCTAAAAAAAACTTGATTTACCTTTATTAATCAACATTAACTATTCAATAAAAAGGGACATTAAATATTTTCTTTATAAAGAAGAATTGTTCGACAAATTACATTCATCACTCTCTTCGTCTCACATTCTTTATTGCATATGATTTTTTTAATGGTTATCGGATATGATTATTTTACACGGATTAAAAAAAATATAATATTTAATTTCATAAAAGTGTGAAAAAATGATATTTTTGATACAAAATTACAAGTAATTTATTATGTTTTTATTTTAAAAAGTTAAATTAATCCATCCAAATTAGCTGACAGAAAAACCAATATAGCATAATCTATTTTTAGTTAACAAAGTGTAAACCAAAACTCCCTGAAAAAAAAAAATTAAAGTGTGTGTTGTTGGTTTTGGAAACAAAGGATTCTATGTCTGCAAAACACAATTTGGAATATCCTAATCCTGCCATGAAATGAAATCAATTTTGCGTCTCTAGATAAACGTTTGACAGTAAATTAAGAGAAGAACTTGGCAACAACTCTCTTAATTTCCATTTATTATCGACTTTATTATTCTTAAAAAGGAACAATGATTATTTCTCAATATAAGAAAGAATTCTTCTAAAAAAAAAAAGAACATTAATTTGGCTTAATCTATATAAGGAAGGTTTAACAAAACTGATCAGAGTTAAAATCGTAAATCAATAGAAAAATCGAAAACAACCAGTAAATTTTATTTTTGGTCTAGAAAAAAAAAACTAAATTTTTTTTTTATCTAATAGCTTTGGTGGTTAAAACTCACACAATTTAATTATGGAGAAGTGGAGTGTCTGGGGTTCGAACCCCGACTCCTGCGTATAATATGCAATATCCCTACCAATTGAGCTAAGCTCACGGGAAAAAAAATTATTAGATATGTTTTAAATATTATTTGTGTAAACTGTTCGCATTAGATTTGAGTTTTTTTTTTTTAAAGCAAACGAAATAATATACATATACATAAATTTTAATGGAGTATTTTTTTCCCAATCTAATACTCTAGTGATTAGAATTTTATTTTAAAGTAAATAAATGAAAATGAGATTCGAACTCCGAGTTCTACATATATAAGACAATGTCTTTGTCAGCTATGCCCACACCACGAGACTACTTTTTTCTAGGTAAATGTTAACATATTCAATAGGGTCATGTTATTAGTATACAAAAAATAGAAATTATTTATTGGAAATTATACCAATTTATTTTTCAAAAAATTGAATTTATTTTTTCAATAAATATTTGTTATTTGAGGAATCCTTAGGATGACCTTTTTTTTTATTAGTACGATATATTTCATTAATCTATTATTTGTTGGTTTTGAATTTTTTTTCTTACTAGTCTAATTTAATTTTTTATTTTTAGTATTTCATATGTTTCAAACATAATTCATCATTGTCATTCCATAATTTTAGTATACACTAATATGTTAAATTTTGTATCAAACTTATTATTTTACCATGCTTTTTAATATTAATAACAATATTAGATTAATTTTCAGAAGAAAAAAAAAACAATATTATTAGATAATTGTCTACAATCTTACTTAACACAACCAGCAAAAATTTCAAAATTGCAAGGTTGAACGCCATAATCTAGGTTTGAACCCATTTGTATGCATGAACTTTCAATTGACTACCTGTAAAAAAAAAGGGGGGTATCAAATAGGTATCAATCTTCCTTCCATACTAACGTTATAAATTATGATTCGTGTTTTTAATCAAAACGCTAACACAATATAAAAAGCGAAAAGACAAACACGTGAGTGTCTATCTTTTCACTAGTAATAAGATAATATATTTTTTCGCTTTAGCTTATTGTGTCAATACACACATTTTGTATATTTTTAGTTGTCTTGACAAAAAATTGTGTTCAAGTGTTCGACTAACATACCCCTAAGATAATCATCCCTTTAATTACTCATTTATATTTGTAGGAAACATGTGATTTCCCCTAACTATCTCTTTAGCTCATCTGCAACTATTTTCCTAACTAAATAAGCTAAGTATATAAGCCTCTTAAAAATAACAGAAGATCCAAACCTAATTACTTATTTAAGATGCCAGAATTTCTTATCACTTGGATTTGTCACTTGTTGATAATTTTTCAATTATGTACCATATTGAATGATACTTTTGGGTACAATTTTATATAGTGAAAGGTAAAAAAAACAATATCTTTTTAGAAAAGAAAATGACGTTTAAAAGATGAAATAAACTTGACCAAGTCGGCAAAAACATTAACCGTAAACGACATATTGTGCTTGATTGCTTGAAGAGTAAAGGAAACATGACATATCTAATTCCTTTTGGATGGATTTGACTGGTATACCAGTTTTGGATGTCGATGCTTTTGGAAAATACAAAGAGTAAGAAAACAAGGGGCTTAAATTTTTTACAAAACCATGATGGGTATAAAATCCAAAAGAGTGGGCAGAATAAAAATGAATGTAAAACTAGGGAAAATGAAGAAAAAAATTGTTGTTAAATATGGAAATATTATTGATTAAAGAACAACGTGAAGTGGAATGGTCCACAAAATATTAGTTAAAGTTTGTTAATTAACAGGGATAAATAGTACTATATAGATAGATTCCAAAACCTTGTTCATGGTCAAACTCAAACCATGAAGTGAAGTAGGGGAAGGGGCACAAATGCTGGCTAATTGACTACAGAATGGAGTAGCTACTAGCTATAGTGTCATAAAGCATAAATAATGCAAATAACGTGTACACACATTATTGTTTGTTTATATACACAAATCTAGATAGAGTAGCTATTGTATAACTAACTAATTAACTCTTTAACTAAATAATTGTAATGGAATTAATTGATGCAGTATGTAAGTCTTACATCCCCTCGAGCTGTAGACGGGGTATTTTTCAACAACAAAAAACTGCAGATGAGGTATTAAAGATTGATACTAGCCTCAAAATAAAATTGAAAAGGAGAGCTTTCAACAGGGGTTTCGTAATGTAATTTGTCGGTTGATGGGAGGAAGGAGTGAGAAGTAAATGGAACAATTGTGATTGAAGTTTACATCTAACTATGTCATAATTAATATTTGGGATTCTATGATACATTCATTAATCAAAGGGTTTTGTCCTTAAAAAAAATCAAAGGTTTTCATATATTTGCTTCCTAAATCATTTGACTATTAATTTAAAGACCAAATGTTTCGATATAGGTCAAATGTACAATAAAAAATCTCTTAATATTTATATTTCGTGTGTTTATGGAAACTTAGATTGTATGGCGGGATGATTAGTTATGACAAGCAGTGTTAACGAGAGCATTTAGATTAGATGATAAGAGATCTCTTATAACTTGATTAGAGGTATTTTGTTCAAATCTAAACTTAAAAAAGCATATGTGTAAGTTTCTAGATAGATAAATTTTCAGTTACACACAGAGAATATCTAATTAAAAACAGGAGAATGTTAATCATTGTCTTTGGGGCATTGGATAAGGGGATAAAAATAGAAATATAGTATTGGAAAATGGTGAAAAGTTATAAATTTATCTTTTTAAAAGTCAAAATGTTGTTGAAACCAATGCAAACATGCTACTTTTGGCTTCCTTAACCAGGGCAATGGTTAGCAAGACTCTTAAAAAAAACAATAGAAGAACGTTAGAGCTTAAAGGAAATAATTACTCCATCCGTCCTAAATTATAAGAAAAAAATCTCATTTTCTTTGACCCAATATATAAGCAAAAAAGACCAATTTTTATATTATCTCAAAAAAATCATCTTTTCCAAAGTAAAATTAAATGCAAATTGCATTCAATTTGTTCTTCTTTCTATTCTCTCCATAATCATTAACCAATAAGAATTGTTTTTACCTCTTTCCATGAAACTTATTCTAAGAAAAACACAAAAAAATTATACCTCCAACTACTATGTTTTTGTTTTCTTAATAAGTGTGAATTTGTACTTTTTGCTTATAAACTGGGACGGAGGGAGTATGTAATAAAAAAAACGAAACAATTTCTAACTGCTTCAAATTTGATTTGTATTTATATGAAAATTTGTCTTATTAATTTATAACATCTTGACAATGAATACTAATGGGACGAAATAATGATGGGTTTCCATTTCATACACTTCATAAATTACCCTATTATCTACGGATATTTTATGGATTGAATAGGAGATAGTGTAATATATGGGTGACTAAATTGGGGATCAACAAAGCAATTTTTTTGCTGATATGCGTATCATTGGCCCTTGATGTGATGCAGTAACTGATTTGGATTACAGTAATGATCACACATTCGAGGACTTTGAGCAGGAATTGGGGACAAATAATTCCGTAGTTGGGAGAGACTCTAACTTGTCAAACTTTAGTGCAAATGTTATTCATGATATGCAAGTTTTAGGACTTTTTCCTTCTGTGGCTCAACAAACCATGGATTTTTTGAGTGATTCTTAGGCTAACATGTGTCAAAAAGAAGAAACTGTTGATTTGACAAGAGACACAGGACAACCATTTCAACTAGTGGTCCCAAGAAAGAAGGAGAGCAAGAAGCAACAATCTGACACGAGCAAAGGTTTCAAGGTGGGTGCTTCTAGTCGTTTGACTAGCTAGCTTTTTAGCGGGTCTCTTATCTCTTTTTTTTTTGTTTTTCCTCTTTGTATTTCTTTTATCCGCTTTTAATTTTCTTGAGGGTTTTGGTTTTGTCCCCCCCAACTCTTTGTATTTCTTTCTTTTTATATATGATTAGGGTTCTACAGCAGGAGACCCCTCTGCAGCCTTCTTTTGCTTAAAAAAAAATAAAATAAAATAAAAACGAGTGACTAAATTGAAAGCTTCTTTTGATGTAGAAGGAAAAAAACGTTAGCTCTCTCCTTGATAAAATACGTTAACCAATGAATTTTACATGTGGTGGAGCCAGAAAATGATATTATGCCTCTCAAGCTAGTGAGAAAATGTATTTTTCTATCTATATGGAGTACCAAAATAATATTAATCAGGGTAAAATTGATGATTGTTCTCCACATAATTCATGGATACGAGAGATCTTATAGTGACGGTTGATCAGTGGAAGGAATGCTCTGGGAAAGGAGATTAATCTCAGTTAAAATTTGATCTAGAAGTGGTCATTCGAGGTGGATGTCATGTGACAACTGATGGTGGAGGTGTGCTTGCGAATTCGAACACTCTAACGCTGACGCTCAAATTAGTATAAACTCAAGGTGAATGTTACGATCAGAATGAGACGTACCTTGATAGGTCACATTGTGATACTTACATAGCTTTATAGAATTGCTGTTGTGCTAAGCTCAATCCGAAACAAAAACTTGTTATGTGTGTTCAATTAAAAGGATGAGAAGTATAGTTAAAGTCATTAATAGAATATTAGACAACATAAATAGAATGAAGAAAAGGTATAACTAAGAAGGAACCTGGCAAATCCAAGTTATGGAACCAACAAATTTTCCCATAGGGCAACAAGCAACAAAATTTAAAGTGCATTAACAGACACAACATTAACTCTGGACAAATCATGCATGAAAGTATTTCAATATTGGATAATGAGCCAAATGTTCATATAATTTGTATAGTTAACAGCAACATCAATATCATGAACAATCATGACTTTATGCATGTTTGCCTTTTTTGCAATTTGCAAACTTCATCTGACCCTTTAAGCCCCTGCAAGGGTAGGATCCATCTTAATGAACTCTTATTGTTTGTTGAAAAAGATATCGAATTAGGTTGGTTATGTGCAATCAAACCCCCCTGTTGTAACATTAACAGCACAAGTTGGTCATTTTTGTCATACTAATCCAACTCACCATATTTGTAAATATGAACTTCCATGGTTATTTTTATCATACATGGATTTGAGATGGAAAATAGAGAATGAAAACATTTTTTCAATGAAAAAAATTGAAAGAAAGAAGAGGCAAGCATTCATCCAGATTGTGTGCTTTTTCTTATACGCTCAGAGTTTGCATTGTGGATTTAGGGCTTTCTTAGTGTTTGTTTGGTTATGCCTCCGCACTAACACCTAGGCATGCAATAACTCTTTCATGAGAACATAACAAACATCGACTCTTGTTGTAATTTATGGACTGGTATTCTTATGAGCACCATGAGGTTGACGATGGCTAGGCATTGAAATTGGTAATTTCAAAAGTATTAAGTAATTTGGAGAATAAAATGATGAATTACATGACTTAAGAAAAACTCCAACGTTGTGTTAAATAGTGAAAGTTTGTTGATTTTGGGAAAGAATAAAAGGGTGCGACCAAGCAACTCTTTTCCCATGTGAGATTGAATTTACCACATCACCACAAACTAATACTACAAGTTATGTGTATTTTTAAAGTAAGTCCAACGTTGTGTTAAATAGTGAAGAGTCAATTTGCAGTAACTTTATCATTCCGATCAAGTTACAACTCAAAAATTAGTGAAATGACAAAAAATGTAATTAAACTTAAAACTTATTATATGAAAATAAGTTTATTGGTGTTGATCATGAAGGAAATTCGTTGATTATTACATTTTTATCCAAAACTTTAAGACATTAGGTCTATGAATTCTCTCACTTATATGTTGCTAAACATCTACTTTTCATTTAATGTGAAACTTCTAACTTACAGTTGACACACAACAATATCTCCCTGAAATATGAGTTCATCCGTTCATTTGAGATTGCTCCCCCCAAATGAAAGTTTTTTCATACACATTCACTTGCACTGTCGCCGTCGTTGACACCCACCACATCAACTTGACATGTCGTCTTACCACCATTGCCAGAAAGACTATCAACACAAGAAGCCAAACCCTTTAATAATTAACGACTTTGATATTATTGTTGAGTTATGAGAGGAGCCACGAGGATCATCACAATAAGTTAAGAACAACAAAACAAAGAGAGTTTGACATCACATATTTATCTAAAATTTTATGACATTAAATATATTTTTTGTCCCCACAAAATAATGAGTTTTCAAGTTTATTTCGTATAAAATTTTAATGGTAATTTTAGTCCTCCATATTATTTTAGTTTGTAAAAATAGTCTATGTTTTCAAAACTTTATGTAAAATCGACATCTTTAGTCCTTCAAAATATTTTTTGTAAAACGCATGTAGGGACTAAAAATGAATAAATATTTTATAAAAACTAAACTTAAAAAACTTATAATTTTATAGAGACTAAAAACATATTTAACTCTTAAATTTACGACTCCTCTTATTTATATTTTATTTTTAAGGAAATCTCTTTTTTATTATATGTTGTTCATCTCCACTTTTCAATTCAATGTGAAGTTTTTATCTCACACTTACAAATAACAATTGGGACATCTCTGTTGAAATTTTTTCATCAAACTTGTATTATGGACTTATCACTTATGGTTACAATGACACGAATGATTTATGAATTTTAAGACATGGTCCCCAATAAATTCACCCAACCTAACAATAGCATAAACGTAGCAGCTGCTTGCAGCACATTGCTTTCCCATAAATAAATTTCCTCAATTAATTAATTCATAAAACCAACCGCTTTAGTTTTCTCAAATGCCAAACAACAAGATCCTGATGTGAAGTATACACCACGTGCCATAAAAGCGCGTGAGTTTTCAACATATAGTAACATAAACTGAGACATATCTTTGGTACTACATAGGAAAAAGTAAAAACATAGTCAAAATTGTTGTCTCTGTGTTTGTTTTTGAGTTTCAAGAATGGCAAAATTAGAAGAAGAACCAACATCATCGATTCAACAACAACAACAACAAGCACCATATTCATACATGTTACTGTTGAACATAATGAGTAAAAGAAGAACATGGGCATGTCTATTTTTCCTTGTTTACGGTACCCTTTTAGCTTCTTCATGGAATTTTCTCAAATCAATGCTTTCTTGGTACAATTTACAAGCTCAATCATCAACCTCTGGTTGGCCTGCAATCTATGCATCTGTTCTTCTTGGTACTGTTTTTGGGTTGCTTTCAATGGTTGCTGCTTTGGTTATTATGGTTCCTGCGGTTATGGTGACGTGGATAGCCATAGTTGTTTTGTTGGCTTTTTTTGGAAAACCTAGGAGGACTTTGGTGGTTGAAGGGAGGAAGATTACTGGTGAAATTTTCAGTTTTGTTATTAAGATTTTGCTGAAAGAAGGGAATGTTGTTGCTGCTGTTTGTGCTGTTTTAGGGTATTTTGTTTTGGTTAGAAGGAATAGTGAATGATTAATGAAGGATTTTGGATTTGATTTGGTGGAGTTTGTTGTTCAGTGGTTGGTTTTGATTTTGGAAGATATTGGTAGATAGGGTTTGCAAATCATGCTAGCTGGTGGGTGTGATTTGGTAAAGTATCTTAATTAATTAATTTTTTTTGTTTTGTGACAGTAGGAATCAAATTACATAGTTGAAATCAAACTTGATAATGTTATTTTGATGCTAATCTGGTTTCTGATTATGGTAAATGCAAGTGTTGTAGATTCATTGATTTCATGACTTATTACAAGCTCATTAGTTTTACTATTCAAGATTATAATGCATTTCTATAGATAGTCGTGTGCTTAAGAAGTTTTTGGTCCTATTTTACTTTTTTTAATTCTTAACTGAGAACATGAAAAAGTGGAGTTAAAAAATGTTAACTTAGTGAAGTGTGCTATGTGTATTACTTTTTTAGGTTTGTTGGTTTTGGGGTCTCACAAGGTCAAGACAAACCTCTAAGCAGAAAACATTGACATAAATACCTAAAGCATCTACGAGACACATATGCTTACAACGAGAGTTGAACTCACGCCCTTGCGGGGTATAAGTCAAATTAGGCAGCTGAGTTTACCGAAAATATAATAATTAGGCAGCTGAGTAAACAAGAGTGGACCATGTTGAGATTCTGTTTAATCTTTACCTTTCATTCTTTAAACAATATCTTTAGTTAGAGACTTTGGACCTTTCAAATTAGCTAAACCTTGTTGAGAAGACTATGACTAAGAGGGGTTCCTTAAGTTACATACCTAGCAAACAATATATTCATATTGTCTCTATTCTAATAAAATATATTGTTAAGAAATTTCTCCTACTAGAAGTCAATTATGGTTGAACCATCCTTAGAGAAGCAAAATTAGTTATTGGATATCTGTCAAATTAGTTATGAGTGTTTGTTTTCACAAGTTATGACAGTACCTAATTCCTGAAGGGAGAAGTTATTTCTGTGCTTGGGCCCTCCCAAAACCTGCTGTGGTTTATTAACCTATTGTTGTAACTTGTATGTGGAGTGGAAAAATTAAAGGGAAAGTGGATGGTTGTAAACTTGTGATTAGATCTGAGTAGATGGATACTAACTTGTTTGGCATGTGAATACTTGCCGTTCTAAGTTCTTGACAGTGTTCATCTGACTTGGTATTAGGATCAATGAATTTGTTTCTATAGACATCTAATGGTTGAAAATATTCGGTAAATTGGCATGTTGGTCTCTGAATGTGTGATACGTGTCAAAAATCACAATAGTTTCTGAATGTATTGAAATTACAAAAACATCCAAGTGTATTTTTTGTTAGTGATTTCGTGAACTAAACTTATGGAAGAGACATTTGAGGATCAAAATAATTAACGAAAGACACACTTGAAGACCAAACTCATTGAGAAAAGACGTGTTCAGAGATGTTTTTGTAATTCTGATATATTTAAGGATCAAATTATTTGGCAAAATTATGGAAAGAAAAAAATGGCATCTGGGATTCAGGTGACGGTGGAGAATGAATTCCTGTGAGTGTTATGTGAGAAATAAGAATTTAATAATATTTGAATTTAGAATTTTGTGTCTTCGTTCACATGCCCCACCGACCATACTTTGATGTAGATTATCTTTTCTCATGCCTTGTCCTGCAAGCAAGCCAAACTTTGCTCCCTTTGTTGTATCTTTCTATGGTTTTGTTTGTGTAGCACCGGCATTGTTGATCAAAGATGTGTCGGTGTACGGTGTTGTACACCGATATAACATCGACACATGTAATTATATTTAATTGATTGGCGGTGTCTCTGTGTTAGTTTTGTGATGCTTCATAGAATATTGTTAGCTGTACAATGTATATGAATTTACATTAAAAGAACCATTGACATAATGATTTTATGTATTTAAAAGTAAATCTGATGAAAATGAAATACAAGTCTTTGTAAGTGGATCTACTTAAACAACCAAATGCCGTGTAAAAGAATATAGTTATGTGTGCAGAATAAATCGTATAAAAAAATAAGCATAGTTAGTTATATTCTTTTCTTAAACACTTAGATTTAGAGACACTTTGCAGTGTCAATTGTTTCTTGATTCAGTTAGTGGGCAGTGACATGGTGCCTGTGACCATTATAATAGTGAAGCAGGTAAAATCAGACATGTATTGCATTGAAGCTTTACTGACACTGCCCTTTATTCTCTCAACAATTTTAATTTTCAGGTTCTTTAGATAATAATTAATAGTTTGATGTTTGATTTTATGTTTCTATTTAACTATCATATTGATTTTTTAAAGGTATAATCTGTCAATTGTATTTTTTTTTCAATTACTTATATTTGTTTTTTTAAGAAAACTAATTAATGTTATGTATTTAGAAAATTCAAATTTGTCTTTTTTAAACAAAATTGTTACTTATTATAATGAATTCATGAAGAGTATAAATTTTATAAATAAAATTGTAACATTGTTAAAATTTAAGTGTAAATTAGAACAATTCTAATAAAATAAAAAAAGAATCAATAAATGTTTAAAAGAAAGAAAGAGTAGAAGACTCGTTGGAACAAAAAGAAAGAGAAAGAGCTGAACAAATTTATTTTGTTTTATAATTATTAAAAAAATTGTTTGTTATCAAAGAGGGATAGAATGGGTGCAAAAAAGAAAAGAAATTTGTTGGAGATGGAATATAACAATTGTTTGTTATGGAAAAAAGATCGAGAATTATATTTATTGAAAAGAGAGAATGTGTGTTTTTAAAAAAAGGAACTTATGGTGGATTAAAATGAGGGTATAATAAAAAAAATTATTTCGGAACTCACTTCATTAATTTGAATGCAATATTCTAAAATGACAATTAAAAAGAAACGAAGTGAGTAATAAACTAAAAGTTTGGCTTGAATTTAGAAGAATAAGTCTAACGGAAGCATGGAAAATGAAAGATATTTTTTAACAACCAAACGATTTGTCTCAAGTGGTTAATAAAACTCATCAAAGAACGAATCATTTAGAGGAACTCGAGTTTGATTCTTGGATGAAACAATTTTTGGTACAACTTTACTTACCTTTGGACTGGACTCTGGATTACTAAGGTCTCCCTCTCTTGATAATCGGAGGATTTAAAAAAATTACCTATAAAGAATAATATAACACAAAAAAAAACTATTTTTTAAGGAATAGACACACACAAACTATTGATAAGTAATATCTAAGGAATGTCCTCGTGAGCTTAACTCAATTGGTAGAAACAATACATAACTATATGTAAATTTTGGGGTTCAAACCCCAGCCAAAAAAAAAAAGTTAATATCTAAGGAATAATATGATTTGTTATTTTGTTTCATTTGATAAAAGTTTGGACTTTTGGCTAGTTGGGGTCATTAGATTTTCTATAATGGATTTTCTATAATGAACTGTTTAGTTGATGAATTTTATATGGTGTCCTAGTCCTAAAACTAGGAGTTTCTTTGAAGTTGTTTTAGAAATTTCCCCAAAAAGACCCGCAACACACACAATATGGGTTCAATCAAGACGTTTGAAATCGAGTGTATGAGCAGAGGAAAAGTTCTAAAGTGATTATTTTGTTTTTAAAATTTGATTTTATGTTAAAAAGAACGTAACAAAGGGCTATGAATTGCAGAATACGTGAAAGAGAAGGACACATCATTTGTGACATACTTGACTTAAAATCTCAAAGTGTACACTATGGTCAAGACATGTCATACAATAAAGATGACTTTTTTTTCTTGATTTCTGCTTTACCCCAGAACAATTCGCTCCCACCCAGCTGAAAATATCATATTGCCCCTACGTTAGTTAAGTCACGCTGCGTGACTTAACTAACGCACGTTGTAATGTATGCGTGACTTAAGTAGCGTTGCGTGAGTTAACTCACGCAGCGTAACTTAAGTCATTCATCAGCAAAACAGAGACACGATGCCTCATTTTTCCAACTTCTCCAAACACGAAATTGTTCCCTCCAAGTGCGACTTTCACCATTCTTGCGCCATTCAAAGCCAATTTCTCCCACAATATCAAGTAAGTGATGATTATCCTACTTCATTGCATTTTTCTGGTTGAAATTTTCAAATTTTATAAGAAATTTAACATTTTTAGGTTTATATAAATTTTGCTTGCATGTTAGTTTTTATGATTGTTAGTGATAAATTAAGTTAGGAATAGTATATTAGATGTTGTTTAGAATGAAATGTGGTAGTTATAGGGTTTTGAAATTGTTTGATTTGAAGTTGATTGAAATATGGACTCTAGGTGTTTGTTAAAATGTCTCAATGAATTTTCTTTTGATTTTTTCAATGTTAATGATGAAATTGGTTAGAAATATGTTT
>Ga0315914_1002297_pt1 | contig 29301 bp, 26 predicted proteins | sample MpolenodulesMG_FD_203920 | JGI IMG/M metagenome (GOLD analysis project Ga0315914, IMG submission 203920) | Medicago polymorpha root nodule microbial communities from Los Angeles, California, United States - elongated nodules | ecosystem: Host-associated > Plants > Roots > Nodule | place: USA...
ATTTGGTAGAAATTTGAATAATGAACAACTGCTAATATTGATGAGTTTTGACAATTTATACGTTTTATTAGTTTTTTATTTTTAATTTTTGTGATTGAGTGATCCAGATTAATTTGATCCAACTCGGTTTAACAAAAGTACACGTTTTTTTTATAGAGGCCGAGTTATAAATCCGAGTTATCCGGTTTAATCTGATTCAGTCATGCGGTTCAACTAATGACCTTGTGGATGAACCATTGACTCAATGACCCAATGACCTCATCGAGTCGACAACCAAATTGGTTTTTAAAACTATGTTGCAGACAACTATTATGTTCATTACCATTTAGGGTTTGAGCTCGACCATTGACAAACAGACTAATTGATGGCTTTACTGACACCTTTGAAATACACCCCTACTATTTCTGTCCCACAAAATACGAGAATTCCCTGTGCTAAGTTTTTCGAATAGAATATGATGAATTAGAAAATTGAATCTTGATCTGTTCTATACCATGATCCTTCTTGAAAAGATAAAACATTAAAGAGGAATGAATCATAGATAGAGGAGCATCGTTCTTCCCACTCAAGTATATAATCAGTTTCCAACGAAAGTGATTTGTTAGATGAATGATTTCAGCCATTGGATACTCATTTAACTTATAATGAGGAAGTTACACAGAATCAGAAGGGTGTATATATGAAACTAAAGGAATTGGTTGTTGCTGATGAAAATCAAAATCTATCTTGGCAAAACAATGTAAATGGTAGTTCTTTTGCAAATGTGAATTGGTCGAAAGGAAAGAATGCGAATTGGTCAGAAGGAAGAAATGAGAATTGGACTGAAGGAAGGAATGCGAGTTAGTCCGATGAAAGGAATGAAAATTGGTCAAACGTAAAACATTCAAAGGAGAAGGAGGCGAATCCCAGTTCTCCATTAGAGGAGGAGGAAAATTCCAGTTTTGCATTTGAAAAGGAGTAGAATAGTTAGTTCTCCATTAGAGTATCAATACAACATAGCTCAGGTGGTTGGGAATCTTTGATAAAAGTTGATATATATGTAATTTATTACATATGTAACAATAGTTCTCAAACATTCTCAACCACCTGAGCTATGTTGTATTAATGCTCTAATGGAAAATTAGTATTCTCCTCCTTCTCAAATTCAAAACTGGAATTCTCCTCCTCCTTTAATGGAGAATCGGGATTCTCCTCCTTCTCCTTTGAATGTTTTCCGTTTGACTAATTTTCATTCCTTCCATCGGACTAATTCTCATTCCTTCTTTCAGTCCAATTCTCATTTCTTCCTTTTGACCAATTCCCATTCTTTCCTTTCGACCAATTCATATTTGCATAAGAAGTATCATTTACATTGTTTTGCCAAGATAGATTGTGATTTTCACGAGCAACAATCAATTCATTTAGTGTCATTTACACACCCTTCTTATTATGTGTAACTTTCTCCCTATTAGTTGAATGAGTATCCAATGGCTGAAATCATTCATCTTACAAATCATTCTTGTTGGAAACTGATTTCATACTTGAGTGGGAAGAACGATGCTCCTTTATCTCTATTTCATGCCTCTTAAGTGTTTTAACTTTTCAAGAAGGATCATGTCATGGAAAATATAGGGATACAGTTGTCTGATTCGTATTATGTGGGATAAACTTAGCTTAGACAATTGTCGTATTTTGTGGGACATAAGTAGTAAGGGCGTATGCAAAAGGTGTCAGTAAAGTAATATATCAATTTGTTTGTCCATGGTCGGGCTCAAACCATAATCGATTATGAACATAATAGTTATAAGCAACATAGTTTTCAAAACTAGACAGGTCATCGACTTGGTGAGGTCACTAGGTTACTGAGTCAATGGTTCAACCACTAAGTCATTGGTTGAACTGCATGACTGAACCAGATTATATCGGATAACTCGGCCTCTATAAAAAAGAACCAAAGATTGAGGAGCATGGTTCTGCCCACTCAAGTATGAAATCAGTTTCCAACGAGAGTGGTTATTTATTTGTAAAACAAGTTGATATATTAAATATATAACAACAATTATAAAACATTCCAACCACTTGTGCTATGTTATATTGATGCTTTAATGGAGAACTGTTATTTTCCACATCCTCTAATGGAGAATTGGGATTCTCCTTCTCCTCTAAGGAGAAGATTAGATGAAGAGAAAGAAGAAATATGACAGGGGTTACTGCATTGTCACAAACCTCTGTAGCATCAACGATCCTTCTTACATTGATTGAATTGGGTGCCGCTATTTTTTGCTGCAACCAACTTACCAAAGAGTTGATTTGTTAAACACTATTTGATCCCAATATAACACAACCCAGTTGCAAGTGAAATACAAATTATATTATTTCTTATGCTAGGATGAGGAATTGGAAGAAGACAAATTTTGGTTCTTCAAGTGGGAATCAATATTACTCTTCTAGTCCAAGTCCATCATTTGGTAGAAATTTGAATAAAGAACAACTGCTAATATTGATGAGTCTTGACAATTTGTAGGTTTTATTAGTTTTTTATTTTTAATTTTTGTGATTGAGTGATCCAGATTAATTTAATCCAACTCGGTTTAACAAAAGTACACATTTTTTTTATAGAGGCCGAGTTATAAATCTGAGTTATCCGGTTTAATCTGATTCAGTCATGCGGTTCAACTAATGACCTTGTGGATGAACCATTGACTCAATGACCCAATGACCTTATCGAGTCGAAAACCATACTGGTTTTTAAAACTATGTTGCTGGCAACTATTATGTTCATAACCATTTAGGGTTTGAGCTCGACCATGGATAAACAAACCGATTGATGGCTTTACTGACACCTTTGAAATACACCCCTACTATTTTTGTCCCACAAAATATGACAATTCCCCGTGCTAAGTTTTTCCAACAGAATATGATGTATCAGACAATTGAATCCCGATCTCTTCTATGTCATGATCCTTCTTGAAAAGATAAAACATTTAAGAGGAATGAATCATAGATAGAGGAGCATCGTTCTTCCCACTTAAGTATAAAATCAGTTTCCAACAAAAGTGATTTGTTAGATGAATGATTTCAGCCATTGGATAGTAGACTCCTCTGTCCCAATATAACACCACCTAGTTGCAAGTGAAGTACTAACTATTTTGTTTCTTATGCTACGATGAGGCATTGGAAGAAGACAAATTTTGGTTCTTCAAGTGGGAATCAATATTACTCTGCTAGTCCAAGTCCATCATTTGGTAGAAATTAGATTAAATAACAACTGTTAATATTGATGTGTTTTGACAATTGGTAGGTTTTATTAGTTTTTTATTTTTATTTTTATTTTTGTACACATTTTTTTATGGAGGCCGAGTTATAAATCCTAGCTATCCGGTTTAATCTGGTTTAGTCATCCGGGTGAACTAATGACCCAGTAGATGAACCATTGACTCAATGACCCACTGACCTCATCGAGTCGACAACCTGTCTGGTTTTTAAAACTATGTTGCTGACAACTATTATGTTCATAACCATTTAGGGTTTGAGCTCGACCATGAACAAACAAACCGATCGATGGTTTTACTGACACTTTTAAAATACACCCCTACTATTTCTTTCCCACAAAATACGACAATTGCCCGTGCGAAGTTTTTTCCATAGAATATAATGAATCAGACAATTGAATCTCGATCTCTTCAATGCCATGATCCTTCTTGAAAAGATAAAACATTTAAGAGGCATGAATCATAGATAGAGGAGCACCGTTCTTCCCATTTAAGTATAAAATCAGTTTCCAAAAGGAGTGATATGAGTTGAATGATTTCAGCAATTTAATAGCCATTCAACTGATAATGAGGAAGCTACATAGAATCAAAAGGGTGTATATATGAAACTAAAGGAATTGATTGTTGCTGATGAAAATCAAAATCTATCTTGGGAAAACAATTTAATCGATACTTCTTATGGAAATGAGAATTTGTCGAAAGGAATGAATGACAATTGGTTTGAAGGAAGGAATGATAATTGGTCTGAAGAAAGGAAAGAAATTGGTCCGAAGGAAGACATTCAGAGGAGAAAGAGGAGAATCCATATTCTCCATTACTACAGAACGAGAATTCCAGTTTTGCATTTGAGAAGGAGTAGAATACATAGTTCTCCATTAGAGAATCAATACAACATAGCTCAGGTGACTGGGAATCTTTGATAACAGTTGATATATATGTAATTTATTAACTTTTTTACATATAACTAACTTGTAATAATTGTTATTTGTAAAAAAAAAGTTAATATATTACATATGTAACAACAGTTATCAAACATTCTCAACCACCTGAGCTATGTTGTATTGATGCTCTAATGGAAAACTGGTATTCTCCTCCTTCTCAAATACAAAACTGGAATTCTCCTCCTCCTCCAATGGAAAATTGGGATTCTCTTCCTTCTCCTCTGAATGTTTTCCGTTTGACTAATTTTCATTCCTTCCATAAGACTAATTCTTATTCCTTCCTTCATTCTAATTCTCATTTCTTCCTTCTGACCAATTCTCATTATTTCCTTTTGACCAATTCTCATTTGCATAAGAAGTATCTTTTACATTGTTTTGCCAAGATAGATTTTGATTTTCACGAGCAACAATCAATTCATTTAGTATCATTTATACACTCTTCTTATTATGTGTAACTTCCTACCTATCAGTTGAATGAGTATCCAATGGCTGAAATCATTCATCTAACAAATCATTCTTGTTGGAAACTGATTTCATAGTTGAGTGGGAAGAATGATGCTCCCCTATCTCCGATTCATGCCTCTTAAGTGTTTTATCTTTTCAATAAGGATCATGTCCTGGAAGAGATAGGGATACAACTATTAGATTTATATTATGTGGGACAAACTTAGCTTGGACAATTGTCGTATTTTGTGGGACATAAATAGTAGGGGTGTATGCAAAAGATGTCAGTAAAGTAATATATTAGTTTATTTGTCCATGGTCGGGCTCAAACCATAATCGATTATGAACATAATAGTTGTCCGCAACATAGTTTTAAATATTGGACCAGTCATCGACTTGGTGAGGTCACTAGGTTATTGAGTCAATGGTTCAACCACTAGGTCATTGGTTGAACTGCATGACTGAACCAGATTATATTGGATAACTCGGCTTTTTAACTCGGCCTCTATAAAAAAAGAACCAGAGATTAACGAGCAAGGTTTTGCCCACTCAAGTATGAAATCAGTTTCCAACGAGAGTGGTTAGTTATTTGTAAAACAAGTTGATATTTAAATATATAACAACAATTATCAAACATTCCAACCACCTGTGCTCTGTTGTATTGATGCTCTAATGGAGAATTGGTATTCTCCACATCCTCTAATGGAGAATTGGGATTCTCCTTCTCCTCTAAGGAGAGGAATAGATGAAGAGAAAGAAAAAATACGACATGGGTCACTGCATTGTCACAAACCTCTTTAGCATCAACGATCCTTCTTAAATTGATTGAATTTCGTGCCGCTATTTTCAGCTGCAACCAACTTACCGGAGAGTTGATTTGTTAAATACTATTTGATATTAGAGTTCTCGGTCCCAATATAACACCACCCAGTTGCAAGTGAAATACTAACTATTTTGTTTATTATCCGGTTTAATCTGATTGATGTATGCGGTTTAATTAATGACCTAGTGGATGAACCATTGACTCAATGACCTAGTGACCTCATCAAGTCGACAACTTGTCTGCTTTTTAAAACTATGTTCCTGACAACTATTATGTTCATAACCATTTAGAGTTTGAGCTTGTCCATGGACAAACAAATTGATTGATGGCTTTGCTAACACCTTTGAAATACACCCCTACTATTTCTGTCCCATAAAATACAACAATTTCCCGTGCTAAGTTTTTCCCACATAATATGATGAATCAGACAATTAAACCTGATCTCTTCAATGGCATGATCGTCTTGAAAAGATCAAAAATTTAAGAGGCATGAATCATAGATAGAGGAGCATCAATCTTTCCACTCAAGTATAAAATCAGTTTCCAATAAGAGTGATGTGAGATGAATGATTTCAGCCATTTAATAGTCATTCAACTGGTAATGAGGAAGCTACACAGAATGAGACGGGTATATAGATGAAACTAAAGGAATTGATTTTTGCTAATGAAAATCAAAATCTATCTTGGCAAAACAATGTAAACGATTCTTCTTATGGAAATGAGAATTTGTCGAAAGGAATGAATGACAATTGGTCGGAAGGAAGAAATGAGAACTGGTTTGAAAGAAGGAATGAGAATTGGTCTGTTGAGAGGAAAGAAATTTGGTCCGAAGGAAGATATTAAGAGGAGAATGAGGAGAACCACAATTCTCCATTACAAGAGGACGAGAATTCAAGTTTTTCATTTGAAAAGGTGTATAATACTGTTTCTTCATTAGGGCATCAATACAACATAGCTCATGATGTTGAAAATCTTTAATATGTAATTTATTAACTTTTTTACAAATAGCTAACCTGTAATAACTGTTATTTGTAAAAAAAAAGTTTATATATTACGTATATAACAACAGTTATCAAACATTCCATCTTTAAAAACGATGGAAGTTTTGTTGAGGATGGTAATGTTAAGGTTAAGAATAGTGGTAAAGTGAATGTTGATGAAAGGAAGAGTGGTGAGTTGTCAAATGTGGGTGGAAAGATGGTAGGGCTGAGCATGAGAACCGAACCCGCCCAAACCGCTACTCATATTAATTAAACGGGTGGGCCGGGTCGGTTGTCGGGTTCAAAAATGGTCAAAAACGAGTATGTGCAGTTACCAACGGTCGGTTGCGGTTCCAGATTTAATAACCCATCGGTACCCACAACCGACCGATATACTGGTTTTTAGTAATGCATTGTCTGTTTTATTCGCTAGCCTTTCAGTGACTTGCAGTCATAGCCTTTGAAAAAGTAGGTCTATACACGTTGAGGCTCTCAAAACACACAACCCAATAGCACTTACAGACTTGCTAACACACGTTACTTATTTAAAAATAATATACCCTGTTGTTTTAAAGAAACGCTCAAGAAATGAGATGTATGCACGTGACTTAACAAAGTATAAAAGGATAGTAATAATAAATATTAGTATTATAATGGATTTCTTTTACTATCATTATTATTAAGCAAAACAAAAAAAAAAGCTCTTTCAATTTCCTGTAAAACCATTCATGCTTCTTTGTCTTTCTCTAAAGTAATAAAACCAGTAAACCACCACCTCTCTGTAGCCGGCGCCCATCTACATAGAGACAATCACTCTTGTTGGCTTTGCGTTCCCTTTCGTCGTCATCGTACATCACAGCTGAGTTGCTTCTCTTCATGGATCATGGCCATTTTCACTCTTTGCTCTCCTTTTTCTTTGTTGCAATTGATTCACTTCTCTCTAGTTAATTGTTTCTCTGGTGTTTTTTCATTGTTCAGTGATTCGTATCTTTTTTCTTGGTAAGGTTCATAAGTCATAACCGATCCAACCGACCCGCACAATCCGCATAACCAATTAACCCGAGACCCGCCCTAACTGTGCTCTTAAACGGTCGAAATTGGGTCTTAAATTGCAGTGGTCGGTTTCATCTGATATGGCTACTATGGGCTCGAACCCGTCCGAACCCGCCCGATGCTCTACCCTACAAGAACTGAGGTTGATAGTCTGAAGGTTCCGGTTTGGTGGTTCCATACGGAAATAATGGGGCTTATTTTCGATTTTGGTTTTAGTTAGCTAGTTTAAATGATGGTGGAGTTTTACTGTTTGGTCCCTATTGCTCTGCAGTGTGATTGTTGGTATAGAGTTTGCATTCTTTTGCCTTTGTTTTTTGTTTACCTGTTTCTGGTGCTTAATATATTTCATGTTGTTTTTGCTGTTATATGAATTTTTTTATTCCAGATGGTGATGATATGACTGTGGAGCTAGTCTTGGGCATAGGATTATCTCTGCATGGGGTTTATTTGATGCTATCTTATTGTGCTGATATTCTTTTTTCTTTACACCCTCATTTCAGAAGGGCAGGATGAATATGAAAAGGATGGATTTATAGTTGATGACATTGAGGAAGAAGAGGAGCAGGATGATGAAGAAAGAGCAGAGAGTGACGAAGAGCGTCGGAAGAAGAAAAAGAGGAAAAAAAAGTTGATACTCTATCCTTTATGTGTTCTTTTCACTTCTGCTTATGGTTGAAATTAATAAACATATGTTCAGAAAACAAAGAACAATGCTTGAAAATTTGTAGATAGTTTTTCAATTAATCTAGATAAGTTGTGTGCGTAATACATATTTGGTAATGTCTCCTGCATCATGAAGCTGATAACTTTTTCTCTTCTAAAATTTTTGAAGTGTTTTTCGTATTATTTATAAATCTCTGTCCTACTATTTAAAAAAGCATGCGATACATGTTGATAGCAATGCACATGGTCTGGCATCTGCCGTTGTTCTTTTTCTCCCCGTCAAGATGGACACGTAATTGAAGAAAGTTGGATGTATATTTTCATATGTACTTTTTGTTTAAAATTGTAATACATACGTGATGCTAAAATCTTCATCTTAATTTTTATCAAATTTATTCCTGCTATTTTAGGGAGGAGTACGTCCTTGATGAAGATGACTATGAATTGCTGGAGGACAATAATATCAATATTCACCGTCGGAAGGTTTTTTAAGTTTTGTATATATTTTCATCTTTTATTAATGTTGGCCATTAGGTTGCTAATACTTTGCTTTATACACATTTTATTGAAAATAATTTTCTTGAATTTACCAGGAAAATAAAAAGTTCAAGCGTCTGAAAAAGGGTAGGGGCACTGAGGAGGGTCACTCTAGACAATCCGACGATGACGAGTTTTTTGGAAGTGGTAAAGGTGGGCGAACTGACGAGGAGAAGCTTGAAAACAGTTTATTTGACGGGGAAGGTATGCGCCAATCGTGGTTTGTGTTTTTTGGTTTTTATTGACATAATTTAATAGGGATCATATTAGTGAGAATGCTATTTTTATGTGAGAGTGACAGAGACTTATCAGCCATTAGATCAAAATATATGGCTGAGATTAAACGGTCATTTTAATAAGCTCATTTCGTATTTTTAAAAAGCTTATTATACCTTTATTTGAAGTTATTAGATGAAGTATCAGTTAGTTTTGAAATATTTATTAAAATTTGTAGAGTTGATGTACTCAATAAGAAATTTTAATTCAACGGCTGGGTTTATGAAATCTAATGTTTTGAATATGTAGCATAACTTTTGAATACGAAATTACTTAAACAAAATTAGTATTAAATTAATATTTTGAAATGCATTGGTGAAATTGTATGCTGAAAAATACACCAAAAAACAAACATGCTTTTCAGGAAACCAGTTTGAAGACATTGTTGAAGAGGAGGAGCAAGGGGAAGAGGAGGAGGATGTCGACATTGGGGAAGAAGATGAAATGGCAGACTTCATTGTGGATGAAGAAGAAGTTGATGAGAACGGAATCCGTTTGAGGTATTTAAAATGCATAATTATTCTTTATCATTATTAAGAATCTTATTATTTGATCTGATGTTCTGTTACTGCAATTCTATGCAGGACTAAGAAGCTGAAGGGTACAAGAAGGTATAAGCAGGCACCATCCAACGCTTTACAAGAAGCTCAGGCATTATTTGGCGATGTCGAGGAGTTTCTCGATGCTCGTAATCGAAGTCGAGAACAGAACGATAATAGGGAGACTAGGCTTGAAGATGAATTTGAGCCTATTATTCTTTCTGAGAAATACATGACAGAGAAGGATGACATGATTAGGGAGCTCGATATTCCAGAGAGAATACAGGTCTTATGAGATTTCTGCGGAATAAGATGAAATTTCCGAGTTAACTAGGTGCATTCTTGTATTATGATGAGCTATTTTTTTCCTTGTAGATATCAGAGGAGAGTACTGGTGCTCCTTCACAGGATGGAAGTATTATAGATGAAGAGACTCAGTGGATAGTTAAACAACTTAAACATGGGGCAGTCCCTTGGATTCGCAAGAAAGATTCAAGTTCCCAAAATAAAGAGCAGGAGCTACCAATTGACCAGGATGATATTGTCAGATTTTTGGAACTGCACCACGTGCAAAAATTAGATGTCAGTATTATCTGATCCCTGAGATTTGCATCTGTAGTTTACATTACCCTTATTTTCCTAATATGGAGTTTTCTGTTTTTTAGATTCCTTTTATTGCCATGTATCGGAAGGAGGAGTGTTTAAGCTTATTGAAAGACCTAGAGCGACCTGAAGCCGGTGATGAGAATTGGGATAAGAACAACAAGACACCTATTCTAAAATGGCACAAGGTCTGTTATGATTTATTTTTGTGCCTTTTATTTTGTTAGTATATTGTTTGATACCTATAATATCTAAAAACTCCAATTTTATCGCCTGTGCATTCTTTAGATACTTTGGGCTCTACATGACTTGGACAGGAAGTGGTTGCTTCTTCAGAAGCGGAAGAGTGCCCTCCAGTTATACTACAACAAACGGTTTGAAGAAGAGTCTCGTCGTGTATACGATGAAACGAGACTAAATTTGAATAGGCAATTGTTTGAATCAGTTATGAGATCACTGAAGGAGGCAGAATCAGAGAGGGAGGTTGACGATGTTGACTCCAAGTTCAATGTACATTTCCCACCCGGTGAAGCTGGTGTTGATGAAGGACAGTACAAAAGGCCGAAAAGGAAGTCAATGTATAGCACTTTCAGTAAGGCTGGTCTGTGGGAGGTTGCAAGCAGGTTTGGGTGTAGTTCTGAGCAACTCGGATTATGTCTATCTCTAGTTCAGCTGGTAAGTATGCTTGAATTTCATACTGCTCTTTTTTTTTTATATTTTTTTTACCATTAACTAAAGGTTTTGTTTTGTCTTTCCTCTTGTACAGCAAGAGTTGGAAGATCCAAAGGAAACACCAGAAGAAGTGGCTTCTAACTTCACATGTGCTATGTACGATACCCCTGAAGAAGTACTTAAATGTGCGAGGCACATGGTATGTATCTGTAACTTTGTTCATAATCATTAAAATGTGTCCTTTGTTTGATCATATGGTTATTTTGTTCCAGGCAGCTGTTGAGATAAGTTGTGAGCCTAGTATAAAGAAATATGTTCGTAGCCACTTCATTGACCATGCTGTGGTGTCAACCTCTCCTACTGCTGATGGAAATATAACCATAGATTCGTTCCATCAGTTTTCTGGGGTGAAGTGGCTGCGAGAGAAGCCTTTGTCTAAATTTGAGGATGCCCAATGGCTCCTTATACAGAAGGCAGAAGAGGAAAAACTCATTCAAGTTACTATTAAGCTTCCTGAAGAGTATCTTAATAAGTTAATAGACCAATTCAATGAGCTTTATATTAGTGATAGTGTTAGCAGATCTGCTCAACTGTGGAATGAACAGAGGAAGCTGATACTCCATGATGCATTTTTTCGATTTCTTTTACCATCAATGGAAAAAGAAGCAAGAGGCGTATTAGCAAGCAAAGCAAAGCATTGGGTACTTATGGAGTATGGGAAGGCCTTGTGGAATAAGGTTTCTGTGGGGCCTTATCAACAGAAGGAAAATGATCTTAGCTCGGATGATGAGGCTGCACCTAGGGTTATGGCCTGCTCTTGGGGTCCCGGAAATCCACAAACAACTTTTGTTATGTTAGATTCATCAGGAGAAGTGCAAGATGTGCTATACACTGGGTCACTTACTTTAAGGTCGCAGAATGCCAATGACCAACAAAGGAAGAAGAATGACCAGGAACGTGTGCTGAAGTTTATGACAGATCACCAACCGCATGTTATTGTTTTAGGAGCAGCTAACTTGTCTTGCACTCGTTTGAAGGAAGATATATATGAGGTTAGATCTTGGTTTCATGTTCACATCTATATTTTGGAAAATTTTGTGATGCAATACCTGTACTAACATTGTTAGGAATGCTTATTTCCGTTTATTTGTGTTCCAATTTCAATCACGTTACCAAACACGGAAATGATATTGATAAGTTGTCAGTCTTATTCCTATTTTCATATTCATTACGTTCTTTTCCCTTCAATCTATGTTTCACTCGGTCTTAATTACCAAACTTAACTAACCTAAATATTCCCAACCACTCTGTTTCTACATCCAAAATGGTGAAACATCATACACGACCAGATATACTTCTACATTGAATTTTAAAATGATTTTTTGGGTTAGTAGGGGTTGGTATAAATTTATCTGATGAATGAAATCAGTACATGTTTTACCTTTTGCTGGGTAACTTGAGTTGGATTTCTGCTGTTTTTGTATTGTGGGTCTCATCTCTTGGTTTGCTCTTCTTCTATTAGGTTATTTATAAGATGGTTGAGGAAAACCCTAGAGATGTTGGCCATGAAATGGATGGGCTCAGCATTGTGTATGGAGATGAAGCTCTGCCTCGTCTTTATGAAAATTCTCGAATTTCCTCTGAACAACTTCCTTCGCAGCAGCTAGGTAAATATTGTGTTGGGTGTATGCTGCCCCTCTTCAATGAATCCTGTAACTTATCCTATTTTTGTTGTTTGGACAGGTATAGTGAGGCGAGCTGTTGCTCTTGGTCGATATCTCCAGAACCCATTGGCAATGGTCACAACATTATGTGGACCTAGAAAGGAAATTTTATCATGGAAACTGAGCCCTTTGGAGAGTTTTCTCAACCCGGATGATAAACTTGAGATGATTGAGCAGGTTCTGGTAGATGTGACCAATCAGGCTGGTTTAGACATTAACTTAGCAATAAGTCATGAATGGTTATTTGCTCCGTTACAATTTATTTCGGGGCTTGGTCCACGGAAGGCTGCATCCTTGCAGAGATCTCTGGTTAGAGCTGGCTCAATTTTTACTCGGAAGGACTTTGTGACAGAGCATAACCTTGGTAAAAAGGTGTTTGTCAATGCCGTTGGTTTCTTGCGTGTCCGGCGAAGTGGATTGGCTGCTAGCAGCAGCCAATTTATTGATTTGCTGGATGATACACGAATTCATCCAGAATCATATATTCTTGCACAGGAGTTGGCCAGAGCTGTGTATGAAGAAGATGGCACAGCTGATGCAAATGATGACGATGATGCACTGGAGATGGCCATAGAACATGTCAGAGATCGACCTAGTTATTTGAAAAACCTGGAGGTTGAGGAATATGCTCGTGCCAACAACCGTGAAGACAAAATTGAAACTTTCTACGATATAAAAAGAGAATTGATTCAAGGTTTTCAGGATTGGCGTAAGCATTATGAAGAACCAAGTCAGGATGAGGAATTCTATATGATTTCAGGTGAGACTGAAGAGACTCTTGCTGAAGGTAAAATGGTCCAAGTTACAGTTCGCAGAGTGCAAGCCCAGAAAGCAATATGTGGGCTTGAATCGGGAATGACCGGAATCCTTATGAAAGAAGATTATACAGATGACTGGCGAGATATAATTGAACTATCTGATAGGCTACATGAAGGTGATATGCTCACTTGTAAAATCAAGTCAATCCAAAAGAACAGGTATCAAGTCTTCCTTGTTTGTAAAGATAGTGAAATGAGAAGTGATCGGTTACAGAACAACCAGGATCTTGATCCCTATTACCATGAAGACCAAAGTTGCTTACCGAGTGAGCAAGACAAAACTCGGAAAGAAAAGGAGCGTGCAAAGAAGCATTTCAAGCAAAGGATGATTGTTCATCCACGCTTTCAGAACATAACTGCAGATGAAGCGATGGAGGTTTGCTTTTTAATAACTTCATGTCATACCTTGTGTTGTATTGACCTTTTTTTCAGAATCATTATATTTTCCATTATTGTGAATTTTTCTTAATTCTGTGTATACACATTTCAACCTGTCGTGCAAGATAGCACTGTATCTTTGGTTACAAAAGTTCATTTGACTGATAGTTGACTCCTAGACTTGAATGGGTAGAGTCACCTTTCTATCGTAATATTCTTTGGATACTCACAACAATTGGTAATTTCAGTAATATTGGTTTAGATGTAACCAATTTCAATAGATTTATGGAATTTTAAGGAAGATGCATACATATGCCACCCAAGGCCGTTGCCATTATTTCCCTTGATACATGACGGTGCAACGTCAACAAGAGGCCTTCCCTGTCGTCTCTTTAGTAATTATTCTTCTATTAGGAATGCTTGCAATTCATTTTTAGACATGCTTCTTTCACTAGGAATTCATATGCGTCACATTTAATAAGAGGGATCCTGCTCCCTATTTGGTCAGACTTGGTACATATTTGGTTAGAAACCTACATTGATTTTACCAAATAATATGAAGTGTGTTGAAAAGAGTTTTTGCTAGCATTGCTTTTCTTTCTATTATTCTCACTTATTTTTTGTCTGTATTGAAGAATACGCAATTAGATGCCGTGCTTGTTTGAAATTACAGTGGGGCATGACAAAATCACAGTGGTTTGCCAAACTGTGAAACCGAACATACATGTCATAGATTTGAATACATCATTTGTAGTTCTAGTCCTAAAGCAGGTGTATGTCCTTGGTTTGAGAGCTATTATTAATATATAAATGAATATAGGTGATAAAAAACTAACAAAACTTAGGAAAAACGTTTATAAATACTAGGATTTGATCTCTAAAACACTATCTTCTAAGCAAACATGTACTAGTTAAAAGGAAAATGGATAAGTTGGATTTATTGTTTAATGACTGATCATGCGCATGCTTAACTAACTATATCTCTGCCTTAATGCAGTTCTTGTCAGACAAGGATCCTGGTGAAAGTATTTTCCGTCCTAGTTCCCGTGGTCCTTCATACCTTACTTTGACTCTTAAAATTCATGATGGAGTATATGCCCACAAGGATTTAGTTGAAGGTGGGAAGGAACACAAGGACATTACGAGCTTACTTCGAATTGGAAAGACACTAAAAATCGGAGAGGACACTTTTGAGGATTTAGATGAGGTAAGGTTCTCCCCTGCCTTTCTGAATATCTTTCTTGTGACACTGATTTACTCTTTTCTATTCATATTGATTAGGTTATGGACCGTTATGTTGATCCGTTGGTGACTCACTTAAAAACAATGTTAAATTATCGCAAGTTCAGGACGGGTACAAAAATAGAAGTTGATGAACTTCTGAAGATTGAAAAGGCCGAGTATCCAATGCGTATCGTTTATAGCTTTGGTATCTCTCATGAACATCCTGGTACATTTATCCTGACTTATATAAGAAGTACAAATCCACACCATGAGTACATTGGTCTTTATCCTAAAGGATTCAGGTTCCGGAAAAAGATGTTTGAGGATATCGACCGGCTTGTGTCATATTTTCAAAGACACATAGATGATCCTCAAAATGATTCTGCGCCTTCCATTAGATCTGTAGCTGCGATGGTACCAATGCGAAGTCCTGCAACTGGTGGCTCAACAGCAGCTTCTGTGGGCAGTGGTTGGGGTGGTTCAAATAGTGATGGTGGTTGGAGGGGTCACTTGAATGATAGAGATCGATCTTCTACTCCTGGTTCCAGAACAGGTATACGAAATTTTAAATTCAGTTCTATTTTTATGTTTTAGTGCATTATTGGTGAAGAACCACTGAACATATGTGCTTTTGCAACTTTGCTGCGTGAAGTGCATGCTTCCTCTTCCGTGCATTTTGTTTGTTCTATTTCTACCTATTCTCCTTGTCTGCAGTTCACCTGTCATCCAGCTTATTGCTTCCACTTGTCATTTTTTCGGTTCTCTTTTATTTTAATCAAAACTTTTACTCTTTTTATAGGACGACCTAGTGGAGTGCCTCGTCCGTATGGTGGTGGAAGAGGGCGTGGTCGTGGTTCTTATAACAATAGAGGACACAACAATGAAAGGCAGGATGGTGCGTCCGGATGGGGATCTGGATGGGGATCTGCTGCTACAAAAGACAAAGATGATAGTTTAAGCAACTTTCCAGGGGCTAAGGTTCAAAATTCTCCTGGAAGGGAAGCATTTCCTGGTGGTTGGGGTGGAGGCAGTGGTTGGGGAGGTGGAGCTAGTACTGGTGACAAAAGTGGCTGGGGAGGTGGAGCTAATACAGGTGACAAAAGTGGCTGGGGTGGAGGTAATGGGTGGGCTGGTGGAGCTAGTACTGGTGCTGAACATGGAAACTCTGGCTGGGGAAGTGGATCAAAGAAAGCTGCCGACATTGGATGGTCTGGAAACTGACCGCGGTGGCTCTGGATGGTGGACCGTCCACGTAGATCTGACTACCGAATAGAGAAGAGTATATTATAAAAAAAAAAAAAAAAAGATGGTTTAGTTATTCTATTGGTCCTTGCCAATATTCTCAATTATGGTTTTAATCCATTGTTTCTTTTATTTACGCAAATCAGGAATTATCTCTTTCGGTCCCCTAATGTTGGTTCTCTGCCCAAAAAGAGGCTGATGTGGCTATACAACGATGGTTCATATATGATATGACTTTTCTTAATGAGATGTCATTACTTGTAATTTTTACTCACATTTTATAATTAGAGTGAATTGAAAATTACAATTAAACTTTCGTAAGCTTCTTCCTCTTCACCACGTTATTGGCAAAGTATCAACCGTTGTTTAGCCTTGATAAATATCTTGAGAACTTGTACCCCATAAGGTGGATTCTTTTTGCTTTAGAGGTACAATCAATATTTTGTTGGTGGATGTATTAACCAAATTAATATTAATAATTTGATGAATCAAAACTTTCATTCAAATTAATTAAATTGTTTTGTATTTTTCTCATGTTTTTGTCTAAACTGAATCAAATCAAATTGATTAAGCTTTTATTGATTTTGATATAAATTTTTTCATTTAAAATTGATCTTCCAGCGAATGGAAATAAACATTTAGGCTTTATAATTATTTTATTTTAAATTGTATTAGTAGTGTTGTCTGAATAATATGTATTACACATTTTATAATTATTACGCATTATTTTTTTCATTGTAATTCATAAAAATTTGATATTTTAAAAAATATTTATTGAAACAAACTGAACAACATATTACGCGACATAGTAATTTAAAACGGAGGGAGTGTAAAATATAGGCGTTATTTCAGTACATTTTTATTTAGGAAAAAGCTAAAGCGCACGATATAAGAATTCGTCACCATTGCACGAATGAATCTGTTTTTACTTCAAATGATCAGTGTAATCTAGCATACGTGTTTGTCTATGAGAAAACACAAATACTTTTCTCCTCATCACTATACCTTGTGAGTTGTTGATGTCCATTGATTGCCATGTGTTGCAGCAAACAATACTGTATATCACCGTTTGCCTTCTCTAGACATTTATATAATAACCAGGTTTATGTTTTATTATAAAATATTGTAAGGTAGCACCCATTAAAAGAGAATACCACATTGTTTCAACAAAAAAAACATAGAATACCACATGTACTTGAAGGTGTCGTGCAAATTCGTGTGTTGATTTGTCGTACCGTATAACAACTCTCTTTTATTTATATATGTGAAAAGTTTGAAAGGTGATTATAAAAAAGGATTGACAGAGTTTTTATACGAAAACAGAGGTCCATTATAATACATAAACTAAATAAAATAATAAATAAAAATAGGCACGTAGTGTAGGTCACGATCATATCGAGAACAAGCCTAAACAAAATTGTATCTTAATGTCAATGGGGGTGAGGAGGGAAGGGGTTGAAGAAAAACTATTTTTGCCATCACTGAATTTTACACTAATTAGAGCATCCATAAGGGGGTTAATAGTTTGTTTATTTTACTTTTTTTTTTCTTTCACGTAAAAATGAATCCATATAGATTGAATGGATTTTGACAGATATTCCCAGTTGTGTGCATGTACAAGATTTCTAACAAAACATATTGAGGGTGGTTTTGTTATAGTCTAAGCACTGAAATGCTGCTATTTCAAAGTAATGGATGGGAAAGGTTCCCAGTAAAGGATAACAGGAAGTAGTGGAATTATGAAGAACCAATAGTTAATTGCTACTTATAAAAGGTTATATTCTGCTCATGGAGAAGCTTTGATGGTTGATGACAAATGGATATCTCAAAAAAATAAGAAAATGAATTTCCATAATACAATAAATAAGACTCTAAAATTGATCAGACTTTAGTTATTTTACATGAACTCAATAAATGTAATCTGTTTCATAGCATTAATTTCATAGCATATGAACAAGATTGAATGCAATGAACTCAAATTTCCGGGGATTAACTTCCGCCTTTCTTTTGCACGCTTACGAGTACTCTTACCTTGGATCTTCCACTTTTCATAGCCTGTGCTCTTTAATTTCTCGAAACTTTCAAACTTAATCAAACAAATATGTTTTCCAATGCCTATCTTACCTGTAAGCTGAAAGGTTTTGATCAGAAAACAATTCATCTGCAATTGATTCATTCCTCTCATTCTTTGTTAATCTGCCTGAGAACCTACAACTGTTCCCACCTGATCATATTCAAATCACAACAAAAAGGTTAAAGGATGTTGAACAAAAGTCATATCTTGATGGGATGTTGGACAACTTTGAACTTGCCTGAAAGTACTTTGGAAGAGCCTTTGATTTTGAACCACTCTTTTTGTAGTGCCGGTTTGGATCAATAGCATCAGCCAATTGTGTACACAATAAAATTAGTTAGTTGACATAAATTGATGGATACATTGAAATCCATGTTAGCAAATACGGTATAAATATCTCTATAATTATTTTAAAATGTTATAGACATGAACCAATGAACTATGGTCTTAACAAATTTCATTATAAATATAAATACAAATGAAACAATGAACTTAACAACACTGATAATTGCAAGTAACTAACTTGCCACATCATCAACTACTAACTAACTGAAATAATATTCGTTGTTAGCTTCACAATTATACAGAGTAAGAAGCCATAACCGTTTCTTTCCGGCGACTTCTCATCTCTCCGGCGTCGCTCCGATGAGGATTTCTCCTGTTCTGTTCTGGTTTGAAAGCTTCGGTTTGCCTCTCTACTCCGTTTACAGGTTCTGGCTTCTCCCTGTCTCCTCTTTACGGTGTGGCTCTACCTGATTATTCGACGGCTTTCCGGCGAAGAACCGCCGTTTAGTTTCGATTGCTCAGATCCAACTTCGACCAGGTTATTCTCTGTGACTTTGTTCTTGTCTACGACTTCGTTCTCTTCTTCAGTCTGCGATGGTTTGCCCTTGGCCCTTTCTGGCGCCGCTGGAGACGGCGGTGGCGGAGAAAATCAACACCACCAAGTCCTTCGCTCAGGCTCTTTCGGAATCCTGCGATATTCAATTGCACAAGCTTCCTCCCAAGGTTTACATTGGTGATACGGTTAGTGTTAAAATTTCGCAGGATGAGTACGAATCCGGTCTTGAATCTTGTCGGAGCAATCTCCATGGAAGGTTGACATTGCACAAAGGGGATTCACCATTGACAACAAAGGTTCTCAAAATCAAGTTGAATGATTTGTGGCCAAGTCTCAAAAATTGGAGTGTTATTCCTTTAGGAAAGGGTTTTTTCAAATTCAAGTTTCATTCTGTCGAATATATGCGCAAGATTTTGGCTCTTGGAGTGGTAAATCGGAAACCAGGCATTCTGAGATTTTATTGTTGGACCAAGCACTTCACACCACAACACCGGGTTCAGACGCATGCTCAAATTTGGGTCCGATTGATGCATCTCCCTCAGGAGTATTGGAGGAAGAAGACACTGTTCGAGATAGCTTCAGGTATAGGTACCCCCTAACCATAGATGAGGCTACTCTTGCTAGGGTGTTTGGCTTATATGCTAGGGTGCTAGTGGATGTGGATATGTCTGAAAGATTGTTTGATTCTGTTCTTGTGGAAAGGGAGGGGCATGCCTTCCCTGTTGCTATCGAATATGAGAAGCAACCCTTCTATTGTGCACACTGCAAAATGTTAGGTCATACCCTGCAAAATTGTAAGAAAATAAGCTCCAAGAATGATCAAGATGGCACTGACATGGTCAAGGTAGCTAAGAGGCATCAACCCAATACTACTCATACTGAGTTCACTGTTCCAGTGCGTAAGGTAGTGAAGCAATCAAAGATAAGTCAAAAGGTGGATGCTCTTATCACCACCAAATCTGCTTGGATGGAAAGCAAGGAGTCTAGTAAGCATTTGTCTAAAACTGATTGCACTGACAAGGCATGAACCAATGAAACTGTTAATGCCACCATTGAACAACACCTGGGTCAAGCTGAGGATCCTTCATTGGTTCTTCACAACTCACTTGATTTGGTGAATGAAGATTATGACCTTCCTAATGGGGATGCCTTATTGGAGAATGTTTCAAGGCATATTAGTATCCCAACCACAAACAAGGATACCAATTCTGAGTTATCTCTGTCAAATGCTTACACACTATTGAATGATTTCGAGAATCTATCCGAGGATGAGGTTTTAGGTGATGTTTTGAGTAGCAGAGCAGATTGCACCATGCAAGCTTCTTGCCTTGCCTTAGAAGTGATTCCTTCTGCTAGTCCTATTTTGGATGCAAGCTCTAGCCGAGTTACTTGTTCAAAGATGTCTTTGAATGGTTCTCCATCTTTAACTTTGGATCCTAGTTTTACTGTGCAAAAGGTTTTGGGGGGACAAGGCTCCATGCCTGTGCCAGTTACTACGTATCATGACTCTCTGACATGTGACAAACTGCCAGTTTATAAGGTGTGCTCAGAAGAGTGTAGCCATTCTCTCTAAGTTCTGGGGGGATGATGCTACAAATATTGATGTTAATGACTTGTATATTGCTGACACGGTTACAAGCTCAAAGGAAGAAGTAGCTTTGCACTCAGTTTTAAACAGCAAAAAGAAGAAAAAGCAGAAATATACAGTCATGTATAAGTCTTCAAAAGGTATTAGAACCCGCTCTAAAAAGGGTCTCTCCAACAACAATTCACCATGATCTTCCTCTATTGGATCACTAGAGGCTCAATGTGCTAGGAATCCTTAGTTTGGTCATTTGGGTTGCTAGTTAAGTGTTTCAAGTGTAGTTTTATCTCTGACATTGTTTTGCTTTGTTCTCATATTCATAGCAGCATTTTGTTTTAGACACCAATGGTCATAGTTGGCCTGATTCTTTTTGTTGTATTAAGGTGCAGGCCTCCTCCTGTTTTGCAATTTAAATTTTTCTCGATTTGATCCAAAAAAATGAAACAATGAACTATGGTCTAACATTTCTAGTTACACTCAATGCAGACATCCATCAGCATTGTAGTTTATTTCACAATGTCAGGAAAGTCTGACATGACATCCATATTCTAACCTACATATAATTCAATTTATAGATCAGGGCTGATAATTATTGGTCAGGGCAAAATCTCAGGCAAAGCAGCCAAATCAAGCAATCATTGAAAAACGCTAGCAAGAAGCATGAAACCAATACTATGAGAAGGATAATTGTAACTTGTAAGGCAAGACAGACCTATATGGCTTGTGAAGTTAATTAGAATTGATGTGAGATATTAATAAGACACCCTAAAACAGAAACTACTCTCCTAAATGTAACTTTGTGATTTCCCATCAAAATCAAGTTCTAAAAGTAATGAAGAGCAAACTAAAGGTTTGACTTGAATCAATGACATGGTTCATTATCTATGAGTAAATGATAATGTTCCAATATATATGATTGATTCCCATGAAGAGTTTTAACTCTTGGTGAAAAGTTACAATTTTTGGTTCTAAAGTGAATCTATTATTTTAGAAATCACCAACACGGTTGTGTTAGCATTTGTGTCAAAACTTTGGTGGCCAACAAACAAGAAAAAACATATAATGGTGAATAAGAAAAACGCACCAACTGTGAATAAGAAAACTAGAAAAAGCATTTGGTGCGATAAGATGATCAATTAATAAAATAAAACATCACTCATAATACATTTACAAAATGAAAAATATTAAGATGACATAATTAAAAATAAAAAAAAGATAAAATAAATATAAAGAGGCATGATACAAATTCTCAGTAATTTAACACATTTATTAATTGATCAATAGCTTCATAATACATTTACATTAGAACAATGCTTATTACACTAAATTATTAGACGCATTCTCGTAAGGGAAAGGAGGGGTAAAAAAAAATTTGTGGTACAAGAAGATGAAGGGGGAATGAGGAAAATTTTTGTCAACCCTCTCGGACAATGGCAATCAGAAAAAAAAAGTTTGGGTTGACCACTAAAATAAACTATAATATATGTACATAAAATTTATGTTTTAAATAAGGATTAAACATAGAATTGACCATCAAAATATTAAATCACATACCTAAAAATTCAAAATAATTATCAACACAATTCGAGTGACTTGATAGTGTGATAGTAATGTGTATTAAGATGGAGAAGAGAGTGTGCCACAAGGTAATTTTATTTAAAATTCAAGGATATATTAGTAATTTTTCTCATAATTTTTTTTTTGGGGCTGGGTGGGCCACGCCCGTGCCCTAATGTGGCTCCGCGATTGCTTTCGCACATCCTTCAAACGGGCGAGGATGGATAAAACTAAATCTGAGACATTGTCCTTTGGCCATTCATATTATCCTTAAAATATGAGATGAGCCTTTTGTATGAAAGGCCACGTTGGAATATTGACATCATGGACACTTTTACACTACTATAAAAATGGAGATAATGTGAGATGGAATGAGAATGGGAATTTGTGGAGAATTGAAAGGTATTTATAGAAGGAAAATACAATATAGAGTGTAGCAGTTAGTCAAGGGAGGGTCAAAAAACAGGGTCAAGTCTTGCTAACCAACCCAAAAAACACACGTTCAATGAGTCAGTCTTGCTGGCCAAGCCACCGTCCACAGTATGAACTAGTTCAGATTATATAATCTGAAACATCCCCGTAATTGTTCAAATCATATAATCCAATCTGGTCCAAAACTATGTTAAAAGTCACACTTTGTATCGTTTGGGACATTTGAGATTGTTTAATTTGAACCTCTCAGGTACACGATTTTTGTGTGGTCCACATCACATAAAAACTTTTATAAATTGATGTGTTTGGTTCACTTTATGTAAAACACAACAAAGAACCATGAACACTTAACCAATAAATCTGAACACCAAGTTAGCCGCATTTTACTACAACGGGAAAAACCCAATCTTTTATGAGCTCGGATTGATGTCACCCTGTCTGGGTTGATGGATCAACTGGACCAAATCAACTTTTGTCTGAACCACTAAGACACATGGAGGGTGAACAATGTTGAGTATCGTCGTCCATCGACCGACTCAGATGGAAGCATCTAACTCATCTAAATGAAGCTCATGAACAACGACAACATGAGAAATCAAGACATGCATGGATAAACCAGATAAATATTTATGTTTGGTCGATCTATGATCTTTTGTGTGTGTTTTATTATGTTGTTTTACACTGTTGAATTACATTGTTTCATTTATTATGTTGTTAAAATTGTTGTTTTTAATGTATGTTGCTGAAATTAAATTTTATGTGTTATGAACCGTGCCAAATCCTACAAACTTCAAGTTTTAACATAGTCTAAAGATGATTGAGATTATATAATTTGAAATATTTTGAGAAGAATCGAATTATACAATCCGAACCCTCTCAAAATATGGACTGTCGTTTTACAAGCAACGTTTCTCGGTTTTGTGTTGTGTTTAGTGAATTTTAAACGCTTTAAATTATCCTTTGATTGTGGTTACAACATAGGAACGTTTTATGGGGTGAAGATCCTCTCCATTTTAAGTTCTCTCAATTTCTTCAATTACCAAAGTTTTGATGTATAAATGTGCAATTAATGTCTTCAATTCTTGAAATATGTGCATTTATATTATATATTTACTTCAAAACTATAGTAATTGACATTTCCATTTTCTTTAGGAAATGGAGAGGATCTTCACCCCGTTTTATGACCTTAAATAATCTTCTATCCTTCAACATTTTCATTCATTAATTTTTCACTTTTCATTTCTTATACAATCTTTTTTAAATTTTGGAAATATATTATGATACAAATTGTCATTGTTGACCACTCATACTATTCCAAAATCGATTAATAGTTAAAATAAACGAAAAACCTTTAAACTTAGATACCATACTTTTCACGGTATTGTCTAATGTTGGAGCAAAGGCTTAAATTCATGAACCCAAAACATTTAATCATTCATATCTAACATGCAACACGATGAATATCTAAATTTTGCTCATCTCTAGTTATGGAATAGAAATTGTGATTCGCATGATCATAAAATGTAACATAGTTAACAACAATGCAATAAAACCATAACTTAACAATTCAAACAAAATACAACATAAAAGATCAACTAAAAAATAATGAAATTTAAAGAACCAATAAAAAAAATAGTCAAATTCAAAAGGCATAAGACATAATATTGTCTATTATACATCATTTTTCAAATATTTAATGTTAAAGTTCTAGTCATATAATATTTTGCGACAATTTTTGAACAATTCTATCTTATATTCACTTTATGTTCTTACTATTTTTCTCTTTTTTTATCTCTATTATTTTTGACCAATAACGAGAAAGAAAAAAATATTATTATAAAAATTGTTACCAAATAGTTGTACAAATATCATTATCTTTGCTACATAAATTAACTTGTATTAGTTATAACACTCACTTTTTAGCGCACACTTTTTGTATTTACTACATAAAATTGGCTTGTAGTAGTCATAACACTCACTTTTTAGCGAGTTTTTTTTGGCGTGAATGCTCTAATTTTTAACAGAAAAGGGCCGTGATAATTTAAAGTTTGGTCGGGAGGATTGTTTCATTAAAAATTGAATTCAATTCTTTTAAACGATTTATTTTTGATGGAGCTCATTAGTCACTTGAGCCAAATTATTTGGTTATTTTAGCTCTCACTCTTTTATTGAAAATAAACTTCATAAATATGACAGTGTAAAAAAACATGACTTTGTAAAATAATTCCCATATAAAAGTGTAACAAGTAATTTTTGTTTTTGTTTTTTGGAACTAACTTTACCGTAAGAATCGAATTGAAAAAAACAGGACCGGGGGAGAAGAAAGAAGCGGGTTAAAAACCGGGCCAACCCGAAAACATAGTATAAAAACATCTAGGGTTTTTGAGGTTGTTGTTTTTGTGTTGTGTTTGGATCTATCACCGCTCCCCAAAATCAACTTCTTTCAGAATCACCATGACTGCCCAAACCCAAGAAGAGCTTCTTGCTGCTCATCTCGAACAGCAAAAGATTCATGTAATTCTTCTTCTCTTCTTCATCCTCCAGTTTTTTTATTTTTTAGTTCAGTTTTTGATTGATTATAGTTTGATTTCATAGTAATTGGTTTAGTTTTTGATGTTTTTGGTATTTATCTTTATGTATCTGCTGTCCCTTTTGTGGGTCTTGTGGACTATTGAGTTCTGTGTATGAAATGATTTAGGGTTTTAGATGTTAATTTATTTTATATTATTTTTATTTAATTCACATATTTTTGAAATAAGGGTTTTTGGATTTGAATGACCATGTAATGATTGTATGAATAAATTGAAAGGTTAATTTGTAATTAAATGTTACAAATAGAAAAATGCTTGAACTTTTGTTAGAAACAAATGAACATATATTTGTTATCATTGTAATTGGTTGGCTGATTTTTACAGATGAATTTGTTCTTATGTTCACTAAGTTTTGATTGTAAACTTATAAGTGTAGTGGCTGTAAGTATTTTTTTTTTTGCTGCATTTTATAATTTGCTGTTTTTGTCTGTATTTGTATCTTTTTGCAGCACGATGAGCCTGTAGTTGAGGATGACGATGATGAGGACGACGAGGATGACGAAGATGACGATGATGAGGACGATGACAATGCTGAAGGTAAACTTGCAAATAAGATTAACTAATGTCGTGCTTGTAACTTGCCTCATTTTGCATTTGGTGAAAGTTTTTTAATAGCATTTCTTGAGTAATTTGGTAGGAATTAGAACAAAGTGAATTATTGTACGGTCTATTAGCATAGTTTTTCTTTGTTTGCTCTACAAAATTTCTAATGGGTGCTAACAGATATTTGTAAGTATTTTTTATTCCTTTATTTCATTTGAGGTCTTCATTTAACAAGTGACAATCATGGTTCACAAAGTTGTAATGTATTAATCTTCATTTAAAAGTTCAACACCGGTATTCTTTTTTATTGTTTAAATTCAGAGATCACTATCAGTACAACAACTGTGATGTTTTGCATGGTTTGATAGTACAAAGTTGGAAGTTAAACTGAAATTCCTTCTCAGTTGTTCTTTATTTAGTGTATGTTGTGGATTTGACATAATTACCGTGATTTTGTCTAACCCGCACCCACCGTGACAAATCATGGTACTGTTGTAAATATTGTGTGTGAGCTTTGTAGACCAGATTAGTCTGTACCAGAATACAACCAAAATACATGTATATTGTTAGGATCCACTTTTGCTGTTGTTTTTTTGCATGAACTGAGGCTGCAATGATGGATGCAATATTTTTTTTTTTTCTATTGCAGGATTTGAAGGTGATGCATCTGGTAGGTCCAAACAGACCAGAAGTGAAAAGAAGAGTCGCAAGGCAATGCTTAAACTCGGAATGAAAGCTGTTACTGGCGTCAGTCGTGTGACAATCAAGAAGAGCAAGAATGTTAGTATTGATGCGTGTATTTATGTTGAGTGTTTTTTCCGTTGTATCAATATTGGAATGTGTCTTAACTTTAAAATTTGCTTTCCACTTGTTCATCAGATCTTGTTCGTCATCTCAAAACCAGATGTTTTCAAGAGTCCAACTTCTGACACCTACATTATATTTGGGGAAGCTAAGATTGAAGACTTGAGCTCACAGCTACAAACTCAGGCAGCAGAGCAGTTCAAGGCTCCTAATTTGACCAATGCGGGTGCGAAGCCAGAATCCTCTGGTATTGCTCCAGAAGATGAGGATGTAGACGAGACGGGTGTAGATCCCAAGGATATTGAGTTGGTGGTGACTCAAGCTGGTGTGCCAAGATCAAGAGCTGTTAAAGCTCTCAAAGCTGCCAATGGAGACATTGTTGCTGCCATTATGGAGCTAACAAATTAATGCTCAGAATTGGTAGTACTTTAGATTTTGGATTGTGGAGCTATTTTTCTTTGCTGGTCAATTTTTTTTTTTGCTCTTGTTCGGTTTGAAATAGTGCTTTGCCAATCTTTACCTTTGTTTTGTTCTATTTTCTGTGTAATCGCACTACCAAAAAGAAAAGAAACTAGACTTTTGTTTTAAAAGTTCATCTTTAATTCCAATGCCGAGGTAGTTGATCATAAACTAGACCTTTGCTATGTTATATATTACCTTCATTGTGTGGCTCTATGTCTTGTGAATTTGTGAAAATTGTTCTTTAGCACTCTAGGTTGGTTTAATTAAGAAATTTTTAAAGGTAAAACCTGTTTTTAAATCCGTTGGCCAAAAAGATGTTTGCTTTGTCCCAGATGGTGTTTTTTTTCCCCAGCTATCACTCTGTTTTTCCAGGGAAAAGAGTTGTATTCATTTCTTTCCTAACATTTAATTTTTAATGGTCGTCTAGAATCTGTAATTCTCTAAAGGACAAAACTTACACAGTTCCATAGCTGCTGTTGAAACTGTTCTCTGATAAAATCATGACAGCTGGATTATTAATCCACTTCAGACCCTTAATCATCAATTAACCCTATTAATTCTTTTGATTCCGTTAATTCTTTTGCTTTCGCTAAACTTCACACAAGAACCAAACACTCTAACTCGCCGCCTGTAAAAACTGCACCAACATAGATTGCAAAACTTGTAAGTGATATCTCAAAATTGCAATCAGAATTTACATCAGAATTTTTTTCTCCAATTAATTAAACCTTAACCCTTGTTTTACCCCCTCAAAACTCCTCCACTCCTCCATATGCTTCACGCGTTCCTTTAATATTTTATTTGTTTCATTGATGCCTCTCTATGCGGATAATCAGAGGAATCATTGAATTAAAGGTGGAATTTTGAGAGTCGAAGTCTGGGTTATTGACTTAATGGTTAACGGAATCAAAAGAATTAAAAGGGTTAATTGATGATTAAGGGTCTGAGGTGGATTAATAATCCAGCTGTCATGATTTTATTGGAGAACAGTTCCAACAACACCTATGGAACTGTGTGTAAGTTTTGTCCTTCTCTAAATTCGCCTTTCTTTTGATATTTTATATTCTTTTCTTTACTTCAACTAATAAGGATGCTTTCATCAATTTGTAAAAACTTGAAAGTATGAGAATTTTATTGGTATGTGTGTTGGTTTTTGTATTCATTTAGATTACATGCTTGTGTATGCTATTGATTGAATGCTATTTTACCTTTTTTTGTTGATAAACTTAAATTCTTTCTTGGACCATAAGTTGCTTCTTTCTTGGTTCAGGAATCCTAGAACCATTATATTACCATTGTGAAACTAGAAAAATTATAGTCTCAAATCTAAATAAACTATATTGCTTTGTTCTTGGAAAAGCTTATCAATATCTCTTATTCAGTCAAACGTAATTGTATTTTCTGAGGCCCTGGTAAGTATTTCCAACTATTTTTGCTATTATTTTTATTTTTAAAATGAATTTACATGAAATTTTTAGTACTATACTATTATTAATTTGATTGATCTACTTAGACTACTCTCTCAATCGATACCTTTTAGCTGATGATTTTAGGAAAACGACTCGTCAATATAAGTGCTAATGATTTTAGGAAAACTAATATATTGACAAATTTATCCAAAAAAATAAATAATATATTGACAAATCTATTACTAATTACTAATATATTAAACCTAATATCCACCTCACTACCAAAAAAAAAAAACCTAATATCCACCAAATTGCCTAAAATGTCTCTGATAATCTCACTAATATCTGGTGGGTTTTGATGGTTAATTTGTTTTTAAATAAAGAGTAAAAACAATATATTATAATACAATAACTACTGTATTATAGGGTGAGGGCTCTACTAAGTCCCTCATCGGTGGACCACTTCGAACAACCATTGAGAACCATTAGATTAATCAAGTTCACGTATGATATTATACACTAGATCACACCTTTTTTGTTTATTTATTTTTTAATAAACTATTTATTTATTTTTCTTCCTTCCGTTTTGTTCATGAACTCATCAACCATGTACACAAACAGTTACAACGCCTAGGGAAAACTGCTGTCCTCACATATCCTTTCCAATCTGAAGATTCTTCTTTTCATATTTGACACAATTGAAGTTATAAAGATGAAAGTTTCATTTTTTTAATTAACAAATCCTTGCTAGAATGGATGAAATCAAGGGGTAATGCTATAAGTATATTCAATCAACATTTTCAAAGATTATGCCAAATAGTAAATTATTTTGATA
>Ga0315914_1002298_pt1 | contig 29301 bp, 15 predicted proteins | sample MpolenodulesMG_FD_203920 | JGI IMG/M metagenome (GOLD analysis project Ga0315914, IMG submission 203920) | Medicago polymorpha root nodule microbial communities from Los Angeles, California, United States - elongated nodules | ecosystem: Host-associated > Plants > Roots > Nodule | place: USA...
ACACCCACACAAAAATATGACACGTGGTCATGTGGACCTCACACAAACACACTTTCTCTTTCATCTCCTCTTCTCTCTTCCTAGTGCATGAGGTGTACAACGATGTATGAGAATAATGTGTGTCCATATAACATTTTCCTTTTTAACATGATATTTTCTGGCTTCTTAAAGAAAGTGTTTCATAAAATTACTTTTTAGATCAATAGCTGCATGAGATATTCCCTAAAGAAAAAAATAGCTGCATGAGATATTATGCAATAAAAACTACTTGATATCATTAATCAAAGGTCTCAACGAATTATCATGTTTTTTTGACAAAAAAACTCAACCAATCTGTCAGCTAGTATAAATATGATCATTTCACATTTATTTACAACACTATACCGCTCAAAAAAATAGTTGGTGAGGTGTTATGGTGACCATTTATACAGTGACATGACCACCCTACTACTGATTTAATATCCATATTTTTCTTATCTTATCTTATATCTTAAATGATTAGAAATAAATAAAAAAAACTTGTAAATAAGTATTGAATAATTTCCCATGAGTTTAACTTTGTTGGTAGGGACATTGCATTACAAATGTAAGGGTTGAAGTTTGAATTCTAGACACCTCACTTATTTATCTTAAAAGGTAAATTTCTAACAATTAAACTACTTAACAAAAAAAAATATTAAGTGAAAAACAATCAACTACGCGTCTAGAAAACATACTATAAGATAAATAATATTTTGTCAGCAAAGAAAACTTACGATGAGCAACATGTGAAGATATAATAAAAAACATGAAATTATAATCAATTAAAATAATACAATATTGAAGTAACTAATGAAATATAATCTCAACACGTCTGTTAATCTTAAAATTTCCAAAAGACCATTGATGTTGTGTTTGTATAAATAAAACCCTTACTGAGAATCCCATAATTTACTATACAATTGAAATATACATGAGTTCTTGTAGATACGATATAAACAATATTTTGATTCACTAAAAGACTATCATTTAACACATTGGAAATCATGTTTTCATGTCTATTTTGATGAACAAACCACCATTTTAGTCTTTAAAAGTGCAACATGTGTCATACCAACAAGTAGGTGTAATTTTTAAAACCTTCACTATTCACTATCTTAGTAATTTTTTTCCTTAACCTAAATAGAGACGTTAACTCTTTAAAAATGTGACAATTTTGAAGACAACTAACTCAATGATGTGTCTTCCAAAACCTAAATTAAAAGAAAGAAAAATATCTTTAACTTTTTTTAATCCTCCATTCTAAAATATAATCTTTAATTTCTTCACGCTCCCTTCCATTGAACTCTAAATAATTTTGAGGTGTGGCATGCATTAATGTTGATACATCTTTCCGTCGAGATTCAAATTTGAATTTAATATGTTGTTGAAGTTCAACTCTTCCTCTAGACCCGGGTCCTTGTTGATGTATTGTTAACCGCAATGAAGTGTGAAGTTACTAAAAAAATGGGGGTAATTTTACTGATCTAAATTGAGAAATTTGCAGACATATACTAGTGAATGAAAAATAAAGAGTAAGCATAATCTTGGTTTCAAAAGAGCAATTGCAAATATGAATTAAATATAGAGAAGAATCTAGCATACTCCACATTCTTTTTGTTTTAATTTTGACGGAAATCTAACATACTTAAATGAGAAAGGAAAAAAGCACATACTCTAATGAAATTCAACTTAATGAGAAAGCTATTACATACATAATAATCATCGTAAAATCAATGAGCGTTGAAAAAAGCTATCATGGGATCATAAACGACTTGTTTAGCATTGTCGCCCGCTATAAAATCAATATGTGCATAATCATCCTTGAACAATACCACACGGTTGCTAGCATCATGGACATTATTGAGGTCACTGAACAAAACCTTCACATCTTGTACATCAGATAGAGTATCTTGCCCTCCATAGCTGAGAAAAAGGGGGAATTCACTAGGGATTTTGGTTATGTCATAAGTTGGAGGAACCCTTTGTCCATAGTGTTGTATATTTTGTGCTTCATCAACATAATCATACTTTGATATTTGTCCTGTTCTGATCACTGTTTAAATTTCATAATACAAGAGTCAGGTCATTATGAAAAATATTAGTCCTATTCATAAATGCATAAAAATCAAATGATAGAAGAATTATATGATGTTCTAGAGTTTTTTTTGGGTAGTATACCACGTAGAGAAAATTAATTTTAAACTTAAATTTGTTAAAAATAAATAAATATAAAAATGACATGGCATTAAAAAAATTGAATATTAAGTATCATACTTTTTTTTTTGGTGGCCAGGGTTTGAACCTCGGACCTTGCATATTTTATGCATTGTTCATACCAACTGAGTTAAACTCACAAGAACTATTAAGTATCATACTTAACAAAACTTTATGATACCTAATTGTTCACTTTTTTAATAGAGACAAAGAAAAATATTATTCATTAACATCACAATAATATTTATTTTACAACTGCTTCTGAAATTTGAACTATATCCCTTGAGATTATAAAGTCACACTCTTACTATTAAACTGAAATCTTATTAACAAAGATAAAATTATATTTAGTCATGGAAAAATAGTTAAGAAAAGATTACTTCTTTGGTAGACTTACTTTGAGAAAAATGGATCAAGTTCTTGGTTGCCGTTGGTTGTGGTTCATGATCAAGATAGGAGTCTACCTTAGAAGAGTTTATGCAGCAATTTGGACCTATAAATTTTAAAGGTAAGGAAGACAAAAATAAGATCAATAATTGCTGTAATTAGTATTTATACATAAAAAATAAGTGAAATTTATGCATCATGCCATTATTAACATCTAAAGTACCTGTGAATAATGGCAATAAGCGATTTGTGCAGTCGAGGGATAGAATAGTGCAGATGCCACCCAGAAGTTTTATTCCAATATCCCTGCTCATTAGAATTAACATAAGATATATTATTTATACTGTTGATCAGTTTTACCCTTTTCTTTTGCACTCAAACATATTTAACAAATAGTAAGTAAAAAAATAGGGTTATTTATTCTCTTACGCATGTGGAACGAATTCACGGAGGCCTAACCAATATATATCCTGTTACATTAGAAAAAAGGAAATATTTTCATAATTGTATTCATCTGGTAATTTAATATTATACATAGTTTTATTATCTAAATAGTAATTTTTTCTGCCACTCACATTAGCTAAAAAGAGTTCAGCAGCAATTTTTGTTAACTCGGAAGGAATTTGAGTCATATGAGCAATTGGACTAAGTAATGCTGCCGATCTTAATACATTCACAAGCTTTCCTTGAGATAAAGCAGCAAAAGCTATCAAAGTTCCCTGAAAAATTTATATCAATATTTGTTTCATTAGTGAGGGATTAATTCCGCCAATAGTAGTGCTAGTTATTAAAAATATAAGAAATAAATAATCAATTTGAAATTAACTCACCTGAGAATGACCAACATAATGCATTTTTTGATCAGTATGGTTGTACACATATTGGGCTGAAGCAGGTAGATCATAACCAGCTAATTCATCCCATGACCAATCCCAATAAGCCTATACAAAATGGAATAAAACAATAATTAATTATAATTTATAAATCAACTAATGAAAGTATGTAAAGTTAAAAAGTGAAATGCATGTATATATATCACAAATAAGAATTAACCATGTCATTGGGACTTAGTGATGTGTGATTGGTGCTATATTTTGTGCCTCGACCATTGATAAGCCATACATCAAATCCAATATCTGCTAAAATAAATCCCAACGATTCTTGTGGAGAATTGAACAACCACACCGCAGCATCCTGAAATAAATCATAGGAGTCAAATTAACATGTTGACGTTGCACGAGAAACTCTTACGTGGTAATAAGATTTTGGCACACTTACAAAAGAGAAAATAGGTCAAAAGAATTAATAATGTGTATTTTTATGTGTGTCCAAACCTTGTGACCAAAATCTTTTGATTTTTTTTTTTAAAGCACCAAAATCTTTTGATCACTCAAGTATTTTTTCCACTTTGCATATACAATATTGAAATATGTATCTGCATCAATAAAACTTACACAAAAGAGACCATGTTGGATTAATACAGGAGGCTTGTCCGCTTTCTTACTAGACCTCCCTACCGGAATCCTCTGCAGGCTCAAGATGTAACCATCATCTGTTGTTACCTGAGCCAACACAAAAATAAATAGTGATGTAAAATATGGGATATCAATTGAAGTGGTATTAATGGTATTTTACAAATTCTTTTTTTAGTTCATCTGTACAATATTACTTGGTGTTACATATGCTATAGTTTCAAATGGTACGTGTAAATGGAAAGCAGCATGGTATATTAATATTCACCTTATGTTCTTCACACGTATAACCTTGTGTCTCTACTATAGTCTTGCAGATACCATCATAATTATTGGTAACTGGAGTGGATGCAGAAAATTCATTGTTTGTGTGAAGTGTTTTTCTTCCTTGGGCTGCTGCAATGCAAAACAAGACTATTGAGATAAGACTGACTACTACTGTGTGTGCGCTAACCATATTGAAAATGTGGTTATGCTTAACTAGTTATGCCTCTCCATACAAAAATAAAATAGCGGTATTTTATAGACTTCTTTGGAGGGTAGCAAAGAAAAATTGTTGAGGATAATATTTGCAGTTTAAGGCATGGTTGTAATTAATTTTTTGTAACATGGTAGTTATTTATGGTTTTGCTCTTCTAAGTTTTTTTAGTCAATAAAAAAATGGTCCAAAATAATAAACGATTTTCTTTTTTTGAAGGTAATAAACAATTTTCTTAATCAATCAATATAGACATTATCTAAACGTTCAAAATAGTTGGCATTGATTTGATTACTAAGATGATTTTATTTACAAGTAATAATTAATTAATATTTGTTAGACAATTTTGGTCAAAAAAATATTTGTTAGACGATTTGGGTTGATGACATGACTGCCATGTTATCTTGCTAGCTTGAATTCCTGTTCTTAATTTCTTATAGAGTGTTGATTTATGTTAAAGATAGATGGATCAAACTAACAGCTTGAACATATATATATATAACCAACCGTTCTGAGATCACATAATTACTACAATCAATATACAATTTCATACTGTAAAATGAGGTTGGGCCTTTTCACAATGTTGTTATCAACCGACTTAAGCTGTCATACTATTTTCATTGTACAATAAAAAAAATTCCTAAATATTAATTTATTTCTTTTTAGTGTTAAAATAGGATAATTTTATTTATTATTTTAGAAAAGGTTACTGTTAGCAATCCCTTTCTAAAAATAATTGATTAAGGGATTAAAATAATGATTTAATTAAGATTCTTTGATAGTATAAAAAGTTTTGTCTCCGTGAGCATAACTCAGTTGGCAGGGACATGCATTGTTATATGTAGTGGTCAGGGTTCGAACTCCGGACACCCCACTTATTTACCTTAAAAAAGGTGAATGCTAACCACTAAACTACCTGATAAAAAAAAAATTTTGCGCGTTGATTCAATTATATCTCATTATTTTTATTTCATTTCATACCATAAAAGGAAACTAGTTCATTTCATTCAAAACAATGTTTTAGTTTCAGGTATTTCAATATTTAAATGGAAACTAGCATAGGTATGGCTGGCCTTGCAAGATTATGAACAACATCATTCTCTTATCTCATAATAAACTCAGCTTCAACATTGTTGACCTCATTGGCTTTTTACAACATTGTTGTTATCAATTGACTTGTGAAACTTTAGGGATGATGGATTCCAACTTGTCAAACTTTAATGAAAATGTTATCAGCTGACTTAATTCATATTGCTTTCATTATACTTGAAAAAAAATATTGTGGAGGGAATTAGTGATTCATAAAAAATAATCATAATATTAATTAGGTTTAAATAAATTTTTGGTCCTTATAAATATCTCAAATGTTCATTTTAATTTCTCTAAAACTTTTCATTTAAGTTTTCGTCGTCAAATATTTTCCGTCACTACTTTTGATCCATGCTTTTAATTATATATTCACGTGTATCTTTTAAAATTTTGATTTTTTTTGCATCCATGTTTAATACATTATAGAGAATCTCTCTTGCAAAAGTTTATTTCTTTTAAAAAAAGAATTAACTCAATATGAATTTTAAACTAATATTTTGTTCAAAATTTTAAATATTTGTGAGAGAAGTTTTAATATTTAAATATTTTTGTAAAAATTCATTTAAAAATATGAATGGTAGTCACGAGTCGACTAAAATACAGAGATCAAAAGTCGTGATTGAAATACAAGACCAAAAAAAAATTGTGATTGAAAACATTGAGAAGCAAAATTTGTTAAAAATTTTGAGAGTCTAAAAAAGAAATTCTAGATTTATTTTAGGGATCAAAGATTTATTTAACCCTATTGATTATTATATGTTTCCTGCCAAAAAAATGAGAGTGAACCTTTTACAATGTTTTTATCAACCGACTTAAGTAATACTACTTTCATTGTAATTGTTTTTTTTTTACTATAAGTGTTTTAAAGTGATATATTTAAACCAAATATGGGAAAAATTATATTAAAAGACATTCCATATATTAATAATTATTTATAAATAAAAATTAAATCATAGTATGTCATAAATTAAATCACATTAATAAATTTTTACATAATGTTGAACTAATTGAATTTATTTTTGTTTGACTAAAATTAATTGAATGCTTTTAAGTATTGAACAAAGCTACTATGGAAAATAAAAATATTAAGGATGGAATATTTATAAAAAAAATTAATATTTACTTGATTGAATACGAAAATTTAAAATATATGTCTTAATACAATAACACATGGTTTCATGTTCAAAAATTAAAATTTTCATTTTGTCATTTTAGTTCAAAAAATTACTCCACTTTTCATCAGAAATTAAATGTTAAGAAGAAACTAAAAACAAAGAATACAAAAATAAAATAAAAAAAATTGCTACCCCTAATGACTATACTTATACCGGCTTTGGTTACAAATTACTAAAACTGCCACTTTTACTTTTTATGCCATGTAACTTTTTACACCTTTATTTTTCACCTGTATTTTCAACCTTTTCGAATTCAATATGTGTTCATTTTCACGACATGTTCGGCATGTAAAAAAAATTATGTTTTGTTAAATTTCCCAGAAAACTCAAATAATCATATTCGGTTTGCAGACATTTTTTTTCCGAAAACTTAATTTTACTCTTTCAGTTTGTATTTAGTTTTCAAGACAAATGGATATAAACTTTTATGGAAAACTTATACCGTATTGAGTTTTGGAGAATGTTAACCGGTGCCTTCGGACATTGGTTAAACATCTGAAAGATGTAAGATTTTATTAAAAAGTGGTGTAATAATTAGTTAGTCAAAAGTAACCGTTTATATATCCAAGATAATTTTTCTACTTTTGAATTCCTTAATCAGTGCCCCAGGAGCACCGGTTAATAAGACCCGTAAGTTTTTCAGTTTGTAATTTTTTTAGAAAAAAATTCTAACTTTTTTCATTATTTTTAATAAGTATGGACACCTCAGTAATGCGATAACGATCAATCATGTTTAGACACTATTACTTGATTCACAACTACATAGAGGTTTGATACACGAGAAGTTATAGTTAGTTAGGCTAGGGAGGTTGGAATTACAAATAAAGTGATTGCTACCATTACTAGATTAGACGTAGAGACCGGAAAAAAAAGGAAGAAGTAACAAATTAGTTTTTGGTTGTGATCAGGGTGGAAAGCACAAGAAAACCGAAAGTTCAACACAACGTCGGAAAATGGTTTTTGGTGGGCACTGTCGGAAAATGGTTTTTGGTGGAAAGTTGAGGTATAATGTGGTCTTCAATACCACCATATATACATGATAAATTCAAAGGTCATGCATTTGTGGGGCCTCTAAGGAAAGATCCGCAGAAATATGCTGAGGATGAGGATTTTGCAAAGCGTCATGTTCCTCTAAGACACATATATACTTCTATTATTGCAAGAGTGAGATCTAAAGAATATCAATCAAATCACCCAAATATATAAAAAGGAGTATAATGGAAAAATATGAGAGGTCCTAGAACAAAGATACAATGTTTGTTGAACCAAAACTTTACCCTCTTAATTTTTAATACACTTCACTTTCCTTTTTTTTTAAAAAAAAAATCTACTTTCTTTCCTGTCCCTTAGCAAGCCTCTATATAGAGTTTTCTCCCTCCTTAGTTTTTAAGGATTGGTATAACCAGTCAAAAGCTTACGTTGTTGCTTCGATTAGTGCCTTCTTGATCTCTTAACTCTCATAGTTTTTCCAAGTTTCGGCATTTTACATCTTGAACAATCTTTAAAACATTCCCTTTTGATTCTCATAAGGATCCACTCAATCAAATGGAGGTCATGTTCAAATATTAAAAATGGACCACTTATCATAATTGATTATCTAGAGAAGCTACTCAAAACTACTTCTCATTTAAAGATGGTTTTATATTTATTTCAAACTCTCAAATTTTTAAATATGCATCAAATGAATGAAAGCTTTTTTTTTTTTTTTTTTTTAGAGAAAATGAATGAAAGCTTTTAAAACCGTTTTGTTTTTAATAAAAAAATAATAGTATTTGTTCAAGAAAAGCAGTAATAAACGGACCTGTTCGCAACAAGCAAGACCCGTAAATAAAATGTTTGCTTCTTAGTTGCCTTACTTTAAAATTGATGGATCAAAGTCTTTGTTGATGTTGGTTGTGGTTCATGATCAAGAATGAAATCTATCCTAAAAGAATTTATGCAGTAACTTGAACCTACAAAATTTAAAGAAAAGGAATACAAAAAATAATATCAATAATTGTGGTAGTCAATCTTTATTGTGCATAAAAAAATAAGTGAAATTTCCCAATCATGCCATGCATTAGTAACATCTAAACTACCATTAATTAATGTCGATAGGTTTGTGATATTGAAATTTAGAGTATTGCAGATTTCCTGAACAAATCTTGTTGCAGCATCCAGGTAATTAGAAAAACATTCGACATATTATTTCCAGTGATGATTTTTTTCTAGTTTTACCATTTTTCTTTTGCACTCAAACATTTTAACAAAGATATAATAATAAAAGTAGACGAAAGGGTTATTTATTTTGTTACCTAATAGAAATGAATTCCCCGAGGCCTAACCACTAACCATTATACATCCTGTTATATTTACAAGAAGGAAAAAAAAAATCATAACTCTATTCAACTATTACTTTGATAATAATTAACATGTTTGCGAAATCAGAAACTGACTTTAAATTGAAAAACATTGACACATATAAAGCGTGTTTCTAAATAACGGTGACACTACATTTTAGGATATAAACATATAGGAATATGCTCACCGTTGCTAATATCAGACAATGGACGACCACCTCCATTTGTCTTACGCTTCTTGTTGGGCAACATCACCTATCATGTTCCGATACAAACACCTCAAGCCTTGTACCAAATGAAAATCGTGTAAGTGTGGCTTAGCATAAGGACATCATACCTAATTCCAACATTAAGTTGCATGCTATTAGGACAATCAAGCACTTTTTAGTTTGGATATGCACAACAGTAATGTACATCTGCATAATTAATAACTGAGTAATGCATCAAAACCTGATTTAGTTAAGATTTGTAATTGTGTTTGGACAGTTCAGGAAAACAACACAACTTTAGGGGTAAAGATATGGTAGCTTGAAAGAGTAGTAAGAGGGTGCTCTGGGTTTACTTCAGACATTTTGTTGAAAACAACAAAAAGTATTGTGCATGGTTTGCCTTGCATCTTATATCTTTTGCATATTTTATATGATATCTTTATAATTTTATGCTTCTTTTAACAGATCCGAGACTCATTTGAATTGTCATGTGCCTTGACATTGTTTAGGATAAGGCAAATGACCATGTTTTCTCTTCATGTTATGCTTTAGAGAAATAAATTATAAGCAATTGGTTTTTGGATAAATTATAAGCAAATGCCACATACACACAATTAAAGATTTTATGTTTTTGAATAAATTTGGGCCATATTTCAGAAACAAGCAAAATACCATCTTAAAGCATAATCCAACAAGATAGTAGTTGTAAACATACCTTTTGTTCAAAATTCAATTAAATTACATGACAAATTGCTCCAACAATTCAAACTCAAAATTCAAATATCCACACTTTCAATCTCTCACTCTCTACTCCTTCTATCTTTGTATACGACATAAATCATATATATATTTCAATGCTAAACCTCAAACAAATCAATAGTCCTTATACATGGGGGGCTATAAGTATTTTATGGTAGTTCAAAATTTTATATACCCTAAACACGGGGGCTATAAGTATTTAAATTAGTTAACGCCACAATAAAGCTTTGTGCACCCATGCGTTGCACGGGTGGAAAACCTAGTACTAACAAATACAGGTGCATGATTTGTTCCAACTGACATTAAATATATGGTAGTTTGTGCATAACGCAAATTAGTTTTCGAAGCCTCTTCTTGAAATGAATATCTGAATCATTTTGGATACTCGCTGCTACATAGGAAACATAGAATTATGATTGGAATCATAACTAACTTGAGATCAGTTAGGAATTTACTACACTAAGATGTCGAAAAATTTCCTTTCAAAATAAAAAGGCAAAATTTATTTTAACGCATTCTGTGCCTTGTAACTTCAATCTTGGTTTAACAGTCACCTCAATTTAAGATATTAGCTGAACCAATGGCGATGCTAACACGGTTTCATTGTAGCTAATTATATAATGATCTGAATTGTAAGGTAGATATCTAATGACAAATCTACTCATTTCTGAGTTTATCTTGCAGATAATAATTGCATCAGTTCTTGCTTCATGAAAAATTATAATATATTTTCATGTAACAGATATGAAGTTATGATTGATAGTAATGATGTTATAAGCAATGAGATTATAATAAGGTACGGTGATCATAGAAGGTTGCTCGGAATGATAACATAATAGAGATCAGTTAGCAATTTACTATACTAAGATGTCAAATAGCGTCCTTTTCAACATTAAGTGATAAAGTTTAGCAGAAAATATTATGTGCACTGTAACTACTACAGTTTAACAGTCACCAAACTTCAAAACAGAAGCTGAACTGATGGCATAATTAACATGGTTTCCAAGCATTTTTTAGATACAATGGGCTGCAGTGTAAGGTTTTAATCTGATATGCTTCTTCCACTCATTTAATAGTCAATGTTGCAGTGAAATTATCTTGTCAGTTCTCGCTTCACATGATTTAGGATGTCATCTATACTTAACGCATGCGAAGTGGTGATACCAATAATGATGTACTAAACAATGAGATTAACATAAGGTAGTTTAATCATGTACAATGTCAACTGCCAAACATATAATAGGCATTATGAATAAACAAAAAGCATCAGATTGAAAGTCGCCGCAATCTAAGAAATTAGGCGGACATATATAATGCACAAATAACAACCAATATCGTAATTGAATAATAAGGTAATCAAATCTATGATTGTTAATTTGTCTTGACGATGAAATTCATATTAAAAAACATAAGGCTACGAATTACCATCTACCTTAACCGGTGATTGAAAAAACATGACCAAAAAGTACTTCCAAACAACAAAAAGGATACACTGACATCATAACATTCAGACATAATTAAAAATAAAAGTAGTGACTAAACATAGAAGGTTTCAGATTTGCAAGACAACACTTTTTCCTAATCCTTAGGCTCAAGCTTCAAACATTTGAGCTTCACCGGCTTTGTGGCAGATTCATCGCCATCCAGCTCGTAAACAGTCAGTTCTGAAACACCTTTATCGGTAGATCTTTTCCCCACAACTTTGTTGCAGGGAGTTTGTTCATCTTCATTGTCAGTCACACTAACTTCCCTAACATCGCTTGTTTTTTTATTAACGGCAGAAATGGATGAATTGGCGAAACATCAAAATAAATAGGAAGATTCAAGACCAACCAAAGAGGTTGCAGAAAAGAAAAAACAACAACAGAAAAATATTAGATAGCAAAACATCAAAATAAATAGGAAAACTTAAAAAAAAAACTCAACATCAGACAAACTATAATCTCAAATCGACTGCAAGGAAATGATAATGAAATGACAAACATGTTAGATGGTTGAAAACAAATATCAATATTGAAAAATAATTCAAAATCACGAAAACTATAACCCTTGCCTATCAAAATATGGTACGACAGAAATGTCTGTATGCAATTGTGAGCCATGGCCGAATGGTATCAATGGGAAGTGAGGGGAAGCCAGAAAGATCAGCTGTATTTATATATGCATATACCACATTCCATCGGTAACTGTTACATTGGAAAAACGAAAACATTTAATGCATGTCATACAGGAATATGAAGAGTCTGTAGTAATTGTTTACAATACTTAGTTAAGAGTCTCGAAATTGGAAATCTACATTTAATTGGCATGAGGAATTTGAATTTTGAAAATGGCATTAAATGAGTCTGCAAGCAAAATTTTCCCGCCCATAATCTAGGATTAGGGTTTTGCATTAGTTGTTTACATCTTACTTAATATAAATCTAAGGTGGTCTGATTTTCCTAAATCCCTAACCCTAATGCAGCCCTAACATCCCAAAATAACAAATTTAACCTTGAATAAGAAGTCATTTCTCTCCTAAATCATCACATTAATGAGCAACTAACTACTACTTAACATTGCCTTCACCAATTTAATTTTGCATGTTTTTTGATACCTAGAGTCATGCTAATAATAAATGCAAACATGAAAAAACGTGCAAGACACAGGGCTCTAGAAGTGTTAGTTGTTCAACGTGTTTAGTTGCACACCTTTGGGACCTAGAACTAGGAGACATAATTTAATTCTTGGTTTTTTTTGCGTTTCTGCATGTTATGTTCACGTCAACTAAGAACCTTATGCCATTCCTATAAATTGGTGATACCATTTGGTCTGTTTGGCCATTGTCTCAAGTTAGCGCACCTGCATACAAAAGCTCAGTAAAGAACATTTGATATCTTGAGCTCTTTTTATGCGCATCAATGTCAACCAAAGGTCTGTATCAGGCTCAACCAAGTTTTTCACATGGGCAACTATATGTTGCATTGTCAAGAGTTACATCAAGGAAAGACTTGAAGATATTGATTATTAATGATAAGAGGAAAATAGCTATGTCACATCTAATGTAGTTTACAAATAAATTTTCAAAATGTACTTTGATTTTTTGTTTAACTATTTGACTTTCTTATAAAACAAATCCATGTATGCCACATTGATCAATGATACATGATATTCTAGAATGGTTTATTTTTCAATTTGCTTGAGTTGATTGTAATCAAAATATATTGATCAATAGTCTATAATAGACCCGCGCGACAGCGTGGGTCAAGAGTCTACTTGTACATTAGGATTAGATATTAAGGATTACTCCAACAAACTGACCCTAATTTTTTCTCTATAGATTCTCTTATTATTTTCTTCATTTAGGGGTGGTTTTCAGACAGTTTTTTTTTTTTACCTGAAATCATACTTGCTCATCTTTTTCTCTTTATTTTATTTTAAATAAGTGATTTCACATAGATATATGTTTTTTCTTCGTGATTTTGTTGTCTAAATCCCACACTGCGTTGTTCGTTGTCTTGTGCGCTGTTGTTTGATTTTCCGTCTTTTTGTGGTATTCATTTGATTTCTATTGAAATATCAGATGTTCAATCAATGATTTGAGCATCAACAGAATCAATGACATGAGTATTTCGGTCACTTGAATTTTATCATATTATTTGTAGGTATTCTGTCGTCGTATGTTATTAGCTTGGATGTTGGGAGATTGTTCGCAGATTCATCGTTTATGTTTTAAACGATGTTGAATGATGTAATCTATCAATTTGATTTGAAGGAATATTTTTGGTTTTTGTAAAAAAAACAAAAAAACTATTACGTTAATAAATAGTTTATCAAGCTAGTTTTTTTTTTTTTTTGTGTTCTGCCGCTAACTCGGCTAAAAAGAGGTCAGCGGTAATTTTTTTTTTTTTTTTAAGGAAGGTCAGCGGTAACTTTTGTTAACTCTGAATAAATTAGATTCAAAAGAATAGTAGGACTAATTAAGTAATGCGTTGATCTCAGCATATTCACAAAGCCTCCCTTTGAGATAAAGTAGCAATAGCTCTTGAAGTTTCCTGAAAATTTTATATCATTATTTGTTATACACACTAATTAAAAACATAAGAAATAATTCTGTCAAAACAAACATAAGAAATAAATAATCAATTAGGAATTAACTCACCCCAAAATGACCTACATAATGTATTTATTTGACTAGGGTGGTACACATACTGGAATGAAGCACGAGGATCATTCCCAACTAGTTCATCCCATAACATAACCAATTCCAATAAGCCTGTAACATAATGAAATATAGCAATAATAAATCAACTAGTGAAAAACTCAAATGCAATTAAATCATAAGAACTGTGTCATTAGGATTTAGTGATGTGTGCATAGTGTTATATTTCATGACGTGACTATTGACAAGCCACAAATCAAATCCACCGTCAATCTTAATGGTTCTTCGGGAGAATTGAGCAACCATATTATGGAATCCTGAAATAAATCATAGAGTCAAACTAACTTGATGTACATGTGCTGCAATATTAAAACTTCCACAAAAGAGACCATGTTGCTGCAGAACAAGCGGCTTGTTTGCTTTCTTATTGGACCGCCCTGTCGGGATCCTCTGTGGGCTCAGAATGTAGTAGCCATATTATATTGTTTCTTGAGTCAGAAAAAATAAATATTGATGTCAAATAAACCAATGATAATGGTAAAATTTTGTTACGATGAAATGGTATATGGAATGCAACATGCTAATATTATATAGTAATTTACCATATGTTCTTCACACGTGTAACCTTGTATCTCTATAATCCTTTTCTAATAGAATTATCGTGTCTCTCTAATCGTCTTGTAGATACCATCATTGATAAATGTTGACAATTTATTGGTTGTGTAAAGCGTTTTTCTTCTTTGTGTAGCAGCTCTAACGTAGATCAAAAGTATTGAGATAATTTCAGTGGTGGAGCCAAGAATTTTATCGAGTCTGGGCAAAATTTTGACCGCAAATTTATATGTGACATAATATATAAATAGTCAAAAATCGAAATAAAAGAGACTTGTCATTTTGTCGATAAAAGTACAATTTAAAATAAGAGAGATGAAACATAACCTGTCCATAGTGTGCTAAATAAAATTATGAGGTAAATGCCCTTTCTGAGACCTCTTTGCGATGAATGTTTGAATAATATCAACATCATCAAGTGACTTGAATATTTCCCGCTCGATGTAACATATCATCAAGTCATTGAACCACACATCGTTGATCTTGTTGGTAACAATTCTTTCTTACGGGCTTATGAAGTGATTGTAAGTTGTAACTTGATATTATGTCAAGTGAATTCTCAAGTGAATAACAGCGAAACATCATAACATGAATTCGTCGTTTAACACTGCAACCCGAACATCATGAAATTAGTTTCTTGGCTTTCATTCCATTTCCCCTCCATCTCTAAGTTTCTCTCCTGATTACATCTTTCTTCTTCAAGAAAAACATTCCAGTTTTTCTTTTCAAGCAAAACATAGGGTAAAAGACAAATTTTTTTTTTATCATTCTTTACGCCTGAGAGGTTAAAGAATCCTAGAAAGAGGGGTTCTATCACTATCAAGAGAGTTAGATCGAATTGTGCATCAAAAAATTGATGAAACGGTTATTGTTGTTACAAGTGAGGAAGGCGATGGTGTGATAGAGATTGCCAAGTGAATTACACTATCGGGAATGAAAGCAAAATTTGATTCTGGTGAGGATAAGGTAATCAAATTGGAACAACACAGTACAAGTAGTGAAGCCAATAGCAATTCTCAAGAGAAAGGGATTGGTGAAGTGGAAATCACCCGGTGCAGAAAATTAGAGAACCAGACTTCTGCTCAGCTCAAGAAGCAATCAGATGATGTGAGTTTGCCTCAGCCTGGATTGAATTAATAGTTAGAGACATGACTTCTCAACAACTAGATAATTCAATATGGAAGCTGCAGCCAAGATGTTCAAGATGTTTGAGCAGGAAGATGTGATATTGGATTCATATTCTTCCATATATATGTTTCAGAGAGCTCAAGTTGGTAAATGGTGTATCTCAATTAGTTATCTAGCTGCTATACAGGGAACTGCAGTGAAGGTAAAGACGGTCAAAAGGCTTTTACTTTGGTCAAGCAAATTCATCATGGGAACATTGTCATAGTCTATTAAGTGAAAGCTGGAGGATCTTGGAATTAGGTGACAATGAGAAGGAAATGTGCAGCCAACTTTGTTGTGAACATCTGACATGAAGTTTTGATTGCATTGCACTAGTCAATTAGTCAATGGTAGCAATGCTGTTTGGAAATTACAGCACATTACTTCAAGTGAAAGTTAGATAGAATAATTTTTGGTGTTCCAAATTTAAGATGTTAATTTTTGGAGATCATTCTAATCTTTCTCTCAATTATGTATGTTCATGTTCTATCATATGAGAGGGAGACAATACAGAGAGAAAAGAAAATCGTCGACATATAGAGAAAGAGACGAGGTGGGAGAGGGAGAAAGAGAGATGAGAGGGACGAGAGAGATTTGGAGGGACGTAAAGGAGTTAGGAGAGAGAGGTTAAATTTATGTGTGGAGAGAGAGGATAGAGAGATATGGAAGAGAGATCACGAGAGAGAGAGAGAGAGAGGAGGGATAGAGAAAGTGGAGCCATGAGGGAGAGAGATAATATTTTTTGAGTAGGAAATAAAATGGTATTTTTGTATTTTAAACCGTTTGTATTTTGGACAAATAAACTGTCTCATGATTTAATTAAAGATGATAAAAATTTTTTTTTGTCTATTACCCTATGTTTTGCTTGAAAAGAAAACATTATTTTTTACAAAAAATATAAAATTGTTTAGTCACAATGGTGCCAAAATGGGCTAGTTTGGTTCCATTTTGCCCCCCACCACCATTAAGAAAATTGCTTTTTTGACTTCCAAAAGTTTCTAATAACACACAAAAATGTCTAAAGTATTTCTAACGGTAGTTAACTACCGCTGTCTTATAACTAAAAAATCGATGGTAGTTAACTACCACTGGTTTTTTTAATCATTTTCATATGTTATCAGGAACTTTTTGGAAGTCAAAAAAGCAAGCATCGACCATCAATCCATCTAAGTTAGGGCAGATATGGCCAACAAAGGTTTACGGATTGAATTCTACCCCGCTTTACCCCACCTCTCAGCGGGCTTGGTGGGTTGGTGTGTAATTCTTTTTTTTTAGAATCAGCTAATTTTATTCACTATGAGCGCGCGTAACAAACACCGCTAAAACTCGCGAAACAGCAAAAGAAAATACAAGAGGCACTAATAGACCAGAAACCCCAAAACAAACCAGCAGACACCCAAAACTACCAACATAGCAGAAAACAAAACTACTGTCATCACAAAAACAAGAATCGGCCAACAGCATAGCAGAAAAAACATGAGGCTAACATATGCCGAACAACAACACCAAAAAACCAACCACTAACAGCAAAACACCGCATACCCCAGCCTCACCCTCCACTAAGCTGAAACAACCCCATTAACGCATAAGACACTCTTTTGGACACCAACACCTTTCATAAAACAAACACGCCGACACCTTCAAACGATCCAACATCCATCTCCAAGACAAAACCTTAATCGCCTCCACTAACTCCGCTGCCCCACAAATAGCATCATTAAAGATACGATCATTTCTCGCCCTCCAAATACTCTAGATCGCGGGATGCCAAATCAATTGGTACCTTTTACAAACCTTCTTATTTGACACTGCCCCGTTCCAACACTCCCAATGAAGAAAAAGATTCGTCGGCGGCACAAAGTTGAAATTAAGCCAAGTCAACAAACCTTGCCACACCTCCGAAGCCAACTCACAGTGAATAAACAAGTGGTTTGTCGACTCCGTCATCCCCTCACACAAAGCACAATTTAAAGATGCTTCCAGCGGAAGCACATGCCTATGTGCCAGATTCACTTTAGATGGTATTCGATCATGAAAAAGCTTCCAAGAGAACGCAACCACTTTGGACGGTGCCGGACTTTTCCATATATTTGAAAATACCTTACCTTGGGCCTCTAATATCGATATCTCCTCAAGCATTCTAACCTCCAACTTCTTATACATAGACTTCACCGTAAAGACACCGCTCTCTTCTAACCTCCAAACCCAAACATCCTCCTCCAGAGTCCCTCTAAAACCTTCCAACTCCACCAACAACTCCCTTAACAAATCATTTACACATACGAAAAGAGGGCGTCTCGAAGAAAACGACCAATGGCAATCCCTCGAATTAATCTCCCCCAATTCGGCGACATTTGCCTCCTTTTGGTTGGATAACAAAAAGAACCTCAGGTACTTATTCCGAAAGGCAATATTTCCTCTCCAAGCCACATTCCAAAAACTCGTATTCACACCATTTGTAGACAAAGAAGGCGATGACTAGATACCTTAAAGATTCCAAACCATTTGTAGAAACGATCTGAAACCCTTGGGCCTTGGCTAGAGTTATGCATCATGTTCTAAGACACTATGTGTTACCTACTACTCACAACTTGGCCCTCAACAAGGGAAAATTAGTATTGATATACTGCATGATAAAGAGGACTGCTCAGTTGGCACAATGGAATTTGATGTATCCCTCCTTGATCACTAGCTTATGCATAGCGTAAGGCCTGGAGTTTGGAGATGGCGACGTCAAACTAGGTAAAAAAAAGACATTGTTTACAAGAGGTGTGTCAACATGATTAACAAGAATGCTGCAATAACTAAGGAGCAAGAAGGAGAGAAAAAAAAGTGTTGGGTAAGAAGGAAAATAGTACTCAAATTAGTACTACAACAATAACCACTACCACAATAACCTTCTACTTGATCGCTTCACTTTTTGTTTGGTTTGATTTGGTTTGGTGTGATTTTGGTTCTTCTGTCTTATTGCTCTTCTCTTTGGATATGATACATCTCTATGATGGTTTCCCTATTAGACTGCTCATCTCTATTGGTTATGATGTTAAATAATTTAGTTCAATATCTTATTTTTATGGTTAATTTAATTTAATTTGTAACAAATTTAACGTTTAACAAACTTTAGCTTTAGAGAGGGTTTTAGAATATTAGATGTTTTGAGTTTATATTATTTATTATTGAGTACTTATATTTTTGTTTTTGATTGGTAAACTCTATATGCTTCTTATTAATGCATTGTGAGTTTGAAGAGAGATGTTAGATAATTGACTATTGAGTTTATGATATTGGTAACCCTTATTTTTCATAAATTATTATGTAATCCCTACTATATTGAAACTCTAATGTCTTACTACTAACTTACTATAAGTCAGTAGTCTAGTACTTTAAGATTTTATTATATATTCTCTTTGTATGAAAAACTTATACCTAAATCAGTAGAGATTAAATTTGATTGGTTTAATTTGATTTAGACCGAACATGAAAAATAATCGAACTAAATAAAAACTGATACCTAAATCAGGAGAGATTAAATTTGATTGGTTTAATTTGATTTAGACCAAACATGGAAAATAATCGAACTAATTTTGTTGGTTTAGTTTCGATCTTTAGATTCATTAGATAATTAGTTTGGTTCTACATGGTAAGTGGGATTTGATGAACCCAAATTGCAGGCAGTTTAATTATCACATAGTCTCATCCATTAATTAAAGATCGAACGGTTTATATTACGTAATAAAAAATCAATTATACACGATCTCCGAGCAACTAACACGCGTAACTTTGTGACACTGTTCCTGCGTTAAATCCAAATCTGAGACTTGACTTAAACTCTTCTACATCTTCTAGAATCTAGGACTACAGCTCGAAATGGACACAAAATCAAACCCAGAAATTACCAATTGCCCAAGTGGTCCCATTTTACTTTCGCATGTCGGCATCATCTTTTGTATACGCGGTTTGCTTAGTCAATCATCCCTACCTAACTAAGGAAAATAGTGACAATATCTTTGAATATCTTTTATATTATCTCATTATGAAAATAAATTGAAATAAAGTAGTTTACAGTGTAACTATCAAATCAAATCACACAATTATTACCAAAAACAAAAATCAAATCATGCAAATTTTTAACGCGTTTTTAGGTTATTTTTAAAAAATTATATAAATACAAAAAATTACCAAATCAAATCATATGTATAAAAATGGTTTTAGAGTACCGATTTAATTATATTATAAATTAAATTTATTATTTAATTAAATACAAAAATGTATAAAATATGGTTGTATTAAAATAATTCATCTAATATTCATTGAATTAAAGAGTAATAAAATAAAATAATTTGATTTAGTCAATATAATTGTATTAAAATTAGTCATCTCATATTCATTGAATTGAAGAGTAATTAATACTAGAAAATAAATTGATTTAGTCAAATAAAAATAACTTAATTAAATTTTATGTTATATAACTTTTTTTTCCTCTAAAATTCCGTCCATCAAATCAAAAATTAATGACACAAATTCCATTTCAACCTTTGACAATTACACACGCAATACCCTTCACCTGCCCTTACTAACTTTCCACGAAGCTTCATTCCCTTCAATTTAGACTTTATTTAACACACTTGTCCTCTATATACTCCATTTTAATCTAACATCTCTTCTCAAATCTATACTTTATTTATTTCGTTAAAGCTTATACTATTTTTCAGAATTTTCCAACTAGTGAAAAATCATTTGAAAGAAGAATCAAGCATGGACATCAACAACAACAACAATGAACATTCTTTTTGGCAATTTAGTGATCAACTAAGGCATCAAACATCAAATTTGGCTAATCTATCTCTAAATGATTCAATTTGGAGCACCAACATGACCAAAAGACCTGATCAAAGAAGAAACTTTGATGTCAAAAATTCTGATATCAACAACTCCTTCACTAATTTCAACTCAAAACCAAGTAGTGATCTCAATGATGGATGGAAGATGATGAACAATTCCAATGGTCCACTTTTTTCCATGCCACATAATAATAACCCTTCTTTTGCTGGATTCAACAAGGGAATTTATTCATCTCCTTATGTTAACAACCTTAACAATAACACCAACAACCTTAACAACATCAATTTTAATGGTTACAAGTCAGGTTTTAAGGTTGGTGATGAGTTTCAACTACCTAACAAAGGTGTCAAGAAGAATATCAACAACAATAACAATATCAACAAGAAGCATGGAGATAACACTGATGTTGCAAAAACTTCTGCTGACAAGAAATTCAAAACTTTGCCACCATCTGAGTCCTTACCTAGGAATGAAACCATTGGTGGCTATATCTTTGTTTGCAACAATGATACCATGGCTGAGAACCTCAAAAGACAGATCTTTGGTATGTTTTATTTATCTATGAGATCATTGTTATTGCTTTAATAATTTTTCATTTTTTACATATGTGCTTCTTAGCTATAGGGATTGGGAATTTTATACAATAGGTATTCTTGTTTTTAATAAGATACATGTGACTATGAAACTGAGATCTTCCAAAAAAAGTTAACTGAATCATCATCAATAGTCTATGGTGTTTATGTTGATTATTAGAGGAAGAAGCTTAAATTTTTCAGTATTTTGTCCCTTCCTATGAAATTTAATTGTGTAATTTGGTCTCTAAATTATTGGTTTTCTTGGTAAATATTGTAGGTCTGCCTCCAAGATACAGAGATTCAGTTAGAACAATAACTCCAGGGTTACCCCTTTTTCTGTACAACTATTCCACCCACCAACTACATGGTATTTTCGAGGTATGTATCATGTTTGTTTGTGCATATTTGGAATCAATCTTCAAGGGTAATAATATTAATATTTGATGGTGTTTGTTTAGGCTGCAAGTTTTGGTGGAAGTAATATTGATCCAACAGCTTGGGAGGATAAGAAGTGCCCCGGCGAATCTCGTTTCCCTGCTCAGGTATAATCTCCAATCCAATTATTATCATTCTATTCGATCGAATTATTTGAGTTTATCTACCGGCATAAATGCTTATGCGACTGTTTGACAGAACTTCCTGGAAATAACTTATGACATGTCCATAAGTTGTTCAATTTACTTCCATAAGTGCTTAATTAAACTGTTTGTCTAAAGCTAATGAATTCGGACGCTTGATGTTTGCAGGTACAAGTGATCACTAGAAAAGTTTGTGAGCCATTAGAGGAGGATTCCTTTAGACCAATTCTTCATCACTATGACGGTCCTAAGTTTCGTCTTGAACTGAGTGTGTCTGAGGTATAATTTCATCATCAACTTCCACAATATTGATCTTTCATATAGTTTTTTCTTTAAATCTCTGAATTAAACTGTGTCTTAATTTTTCTTTCAGGCACTGTCTCTTTTGGATATTTTTGCTGATCAGAATAGTTTCAATGATATTTTCAAAGCTATACCGGCATAAAATGGAAGAAAATTAAAGAGAATACAAGAACATAAGTTATGAAGAAAATAGAAAATGAAGATTGTGGACCTGTAGAGAAGGGTCCTAAGATATGACAATGAATATGGTGGAGGAAGATTGGATATTAAGCCTATATATGTATAAGAGCTATGGTATTATTTGTATAGAGGTTGTTATGCCTAATTTCCCCCCTTTTTATTGTGATTGTATATGAAAATCACTTAAAAGAATACAATAAGAATGAACTTATAGCTTATGTCTGTTGTTATGTACTCTAAACTATAAATTGAGGCTTAATGGAAGGAAAAAGCATCCATGTTGCAACTTTATATTAATAGTCGGGATTTGAATCCTCGACATTATTGTCAAATCCATTCGAGTCATAGCTCAACCACTTGAGTCTTGAGCCACGCCCAGGGACAGACTGAGAAATACTTCAATCACTTGAGCTACGCATACGCTCGGGAACAGTTCAAGTGTTACTTGAGAAAATAGTTGGTCTGACTTACCAGTAGTTTGGTTACCCAAGCCAAACTACTTAGATCAACCATTGTTTGTTAGTAACATGTTGTGTTGATTAACCTACACCAAAAATCATATATCCAGAAACCACACTAAAGTCACTGTAATTCACAAAAAATTATAAAACAGTAGAGGCATGACATGACATATACAAAATGTGCATATTTAGAAAAGCAAAAGATAAGAAAGTTGCATATACTTAATACTAGAGCTTTCACTCAAGTCCCTTTCAGAAGAGCCACTGATGCAAATATGCAAATTAAAACAAAATCATTTAGTAACACATGCCAACTAAATTTTTAAACAAATATTGACTAAAATAAACCCAAAACATAGTGGTGCTCATACACAGGTTGCACTGAACCTGCCATCTCCAACTATTCACAGCGAAAGATACTACAATACACAATGTGCAGGATGAAATGACTTATTGAAGATTTAATTGGATTTGTAACATAGTAGTTCGCAAATGGCATATTTTAAATTTACTTTTAGAAAAAAAAAATTCTCTCGCCATATGCAAAAGTTACATAGATAATTAATATTTTTTGACAAGGTATGCAAGTAGGAGCATTAGAAAGATAATTAAAAGAGTAAAAGAAAAAACAAAAGGACAACTAGTGAGAAGTGACTAATTAGAGCTGGACAAGAATTATAAAACATGAAGTGAAAACCGAAAGCAAGATTATGTGTTCAATTTCTCTCAATAATCGAACACACTAATTACTAACATTTACAATAAAAGAATTGCATTGCAAATAATAATAATAGCTTAGCATGTGTCAACAAGCAGAAAAGACTCCTTCTTTTTCCATCTTATTGATTTCTCGCCCTATGCAGTTTAGATTATAGAATTTGAACGGCATAAATACCTCATAAAAACTTAAACACGTTGAAATATTTTAGATTTCAAAATTTGAATAGGGCACGCAAAAAATTAATAGGGTGAAAAAAGTAATATTCTTAGAAAAATCTAAAGGGTCAAAAGAAGCCCATATGGAAAAGTTCCGGATGAAAAATCTCACAAAGTATTGTGGAACTCTTTAGGTGGCGGTTTGCTCTCAAACACCCCAAAATTACCATTTTGCACTCAACGACAGTTAACTACTGCTCGACGCTTGTTGTTTACGACAATTATTTGCCATTTTATACATGTTACATTTTCCAGACAACTTTCTTCCACCTATTGTTAGCCTGTATTTTTATCTGATGTTATTTGACAGGTAAAAGAAAGGACAAAGATGCAAAATTATCTAAGTCAACGATTAGAGGTTGCTGGATTCGACTGACACTAAGATCGTTCGACAGAAGCCACGATTCGACATGCAGTTGATTTAGTGAAGAGGTTGGATTCAAATGTCCAGGACGTGGGAGACATGCAATTTTTGGTCGAGGAAGTGCAGTGCTTAGCAGTTTAGTCTTTGCAGTTAATTCTTCTATGTATAAATAATAGTTTTTCATATGAAAAATTGGTCGCAAATCATTTATAGAGTTCTAGCACTCGAAGTACCAGCGTCTAGAGAAAAGAGTCACATAATGTATGTAACTTGATTTGTCGAACCACCTTTACATTTAAATGCATTGCAATTTACATTTCTTTAAGTTTCTGCATTTAAACTTTTAAGTCTTTTTACTTGCATTTTTCTTTACTGCATTTTGTCGAAAGACATTACCTTCACACAAAAAACCGTTTTATTAATCTTGTCCATATAGCAACCTATGAATATGATGAACATTCATGTATTTTTTGGAAAAAATTGCACAACATGTCCTATGATTTCTGGTTTGATCATGCTTGTAATAATCAACATTAGTCCTCTTGTTTACCAAAAACACCAGTAAACACCTACACTATTTACTCACCAAATTTCTTCCCTATATCCCATCCATAATCCAAAAAGTTCAATTTTTTATTCTTCAAGATCTTTGTCTCAAATTGTTGAAAAAGGATTGTTAGAATCAACACTCATTTGACATCAAAAAAAGGTATTGCATCTTTTAACTCGTTTACATTGTTGCATTTTTCTGTCATATTTTTTGTGGTCAATATATCAGTAACATTATATAAATATATATATCTTTTATGTTTTATGTGGTGGACAAAGCACCGACAATTTATGTGATAATATTTCCCCGACTTTTATATAAATATATGTCTCTGGTTATTCTACAATTCATTTCATCGTTTGGTTTATTTTATTTATTTTGATATTTGCTCTTATATATACTTCTGTCAAGTTAGTCATCTCTCAAAATGGAAAAATTGAAGCTCATGTCTCATATGAAAGCTTTCAAGCGGATGATTAAGATTTTTTTTTACCAAACGTACAAGTTTGATGAGTTGAGGACATAATTTAACAAATACTTTGTTCGTCTTGGTGAAAATCAAATAACACGTCATGTTGGTGTGCAAGTACTTTGCATAGATCTAGGGGTCGATAACGACAACATGAATACTATTTATCGTCCTGAGATGCTTCTAGATGATGGCGATGTAACATCCTTGTTTTTTCTGGATGATTGAATATAATAAGGTCTATCTTTGGGTTCGTTCCAACTACAAGTGCCCAAATTGTTAGTAGAGTTTTGGTGTTATGTTACAGAGTCTTAAGTTATTTGATGTAGTGATGTGTAATAAATTGTCAATTTTCGTAATGTTAGATTGTTTTTGAATTTCAATCGTTTGTGTATTGTTAACGTAATGTCGGATTGGTGCAATGTTATTGAATTATGAATGATAATATTTTGTTGTTGATTATGAGCGATAATTGTTGTTGAATTTGTGTATTGCTTGTTGAATGGTATTTAAGGTATAGGTGTTTAGACATTTCGTTTTGCGTCTTGGTTGTGCATTTAAATGTTGTAGATTGTATTTATCTAATGATTGGTAGTTAAATGTAGTTGGTGACAACGATAGTTAACTACCGCTTCTGAAACTACAGTTAACTACTTTAGACCAACGAATGGTAGTTAATTGCTACTATGGTATTGATGATAGTCATTCATACACTATTTTTAGAGTCACTTTTAGTTAAGTTTTTAGTCTATTTTCATTAGTTTAATGTTTAATTTAGAGTCATTTTAAATAAATTGTTGTTATTAATTTATTGAGTCAACTAGTGTTCAATTGGTCAATTAGTGTGGCATTTGAAGGAAGAAAATAAACCAGCATGTCATGCCTTCGTTGGCCCACCAAGAAAAACAAACAACATGTCATAGTAATTGGAGGAGTAGTGAATGAAAAGAATTGAAGTGATTTGGATTAAGAGAACAATTGGGCTTTGACCCTGTTATGTGAACCGAAAGAAAATGGAATGGAACTAGGTCACAAGGCTACATGGGCAATATATAAGGAGCCGCTGCACAGAAGTTAAGAATCCTTGGATCACTGTTTCGGCCACACACAAAGGACACCACACATCACAATTTTTTTGGAAAGACAGAGAGATGGCATTTCTAGAGAGAAACACAAAGTAAGGTTGTTAAGAGTAAATTTTGCAAATTTGTTGAGACATCATGAGTCTACATTTGGAATCTTCATTTTTCTTTCATCCTTTGCCAAGCTTGCATAGACATAGTTACATCTACTCTTGTGGGTTTTGAGGTATTCAAACATGCCATTATGTAAACTTTTGATCTTTTAATATATGATTCTAGCTATTTATTCAATATTGTTATTATTCTTGCATTTAAAGCTTTATTTGAGATTTAAAATGTTATTGACAAATACTTTTGGATCGAGGATTAGAATAATAATCTATCTAAGTTTTCATTCTAGACATAGAATTTAATCTTTGATAATCACCTTGAAATCAAGAGCTTAATGCTTTTGGGTCGTTTAATAGATTGGGAAATCGTCGATTAAACGATCCAATCGACTTTGTGATTGTTTAATAGTTTGGGAAATCGACTTTTAAATAGTCAAGTAGAAATCACGACATCATTTGGACACGAATGATGTTGTCGAGTGATTGTGATAATATCGTTTAAAAAGCTAGAATCCGTTATTTGATCGAGAGGTTGCAGTTGTTACGCTTTGTTGAGTGTCTTTGACCCTAAGAGAAATGGCCTTATCTATTCTCTATTTATTTTATGTCAAATAGTTTATATAGGTTTACACAAACAAATATTTTAAATTCATACACTTAGAACAATATTTTGTTGAATGGCTTGAATATCGCGTCAGTCCCTGTAAAGACGATATACAATACTTACTTTTGATTGATAAAATACTACATCAAGTATTTTCGTCAGTTTAGGGTGTCTATGAGCAAATGATAAAGCCTCAAGAACAATTTTCTTAAGAAAATCAATGATCTAGTTTAAAGAATTAACTTAGTCCACTCTATATAATTTAATGAATGAAAATGAATAAATAAGCAAATCAATGATCTTGTTTGATGGACAATCATTATTATTTTAACAAACTTGTGTTTTGTTGTGATATATTTACGATATTTATCTTTGACAAGTTAATCAATGATCTATAACACTCGCCGTGTTAGTTGTTCATTTTTGAGGAGATAAATGTTAATTTTATGAATTTAGTTTTGATATATTATCAATTTAAAACTTTTACACTCTTATCAAATTACAATCACTCATATTTGTAATTTTATAATTATTATAATTCAATTCAAATATTTTATATTATTTGACAAATATTTTATATTATTTGACAATTGACAGTGTAAGAAAATCTTTACATAAACTCCGTATATGAATTAAATACATTTTATATTTAGGCCAACCAACTCTGGTAATACGTACCTAACAACTTCAATTATTCTCTCAAAAAAAGAAAAAAAAAACTTCAATTATTTTCATAAATGAACGAGACTTTCACACAATGATGACCAAGGCAGCCAAGACAAACACATAATAGCTCACTTCAATAAAATTACAGAAGAACCGGGAAAACAACAAACTAGAAATTAAGTAAGATTCGTTGAACGTAGTACTTTTCCTCTTAATGAATTATTTACTTACCACTAAACAATTTGGAACAAAAGTACGAAGTTTTCTACATATAACATTGATGTTTAATTATTACCAATGTTTAAAATTTTACCCATGTTGTTTTGGATCAACTAAGAGTGGGGTAGAACATCAACGGAAGATTTAGACATCCTGACTAAGTCGACGTCTTTAAAAGACCTCTATTTTCTGTCATCTGCTTATAATATATAAATAGATAAAAGAAGAAAAAAAAATATAAAAAGGGGTGCAAACCAAAACTATAAAAAAAAGACCAAAAATAAACCAAAACAAGAAGAAGAAAAAAGGTCCTAAAGAAAAAGATAATTAGGAAAAGCGAAATGTTCTCTAAAGAAATTCTCCGTAAGAAAAATAGATAGACTCCCACCATTTTGGTCTATGAGTAGAATGACAACTTTTAGCAAAGAGAAATTATATTTATACAACTATTTTTTGACAACTTTTGAAACAACCATCTCTTTTATACTCACGTGTATTTCTATTCTCTCTTTTTCATTCTCTTTATTGGTTGACAATAAAATTGTTAGTGAGGTAGATGTGTTACTAATTCATCTCACAGGTAATTTAACGAATGTGCTTTAATTTGTGCTGGTTAAAATTTTGCTGTACTATGATTAGGAATGCAAGTGAGGCCATAACCTATCAAAACAAAAATAATATATGGACCATTTAAACGTGTTAGATACACCAGCTTCAGAACCGTGTAGAAAAAGCAAGGCCACTCATCCAACAGATAAGTCATTAGATAAAGTTAATTAAATTTTAAAATATACTACTCTTCTTATATTACGTGACACAGTTGACTCTGTTACATATGTTAATACGCAATTTTGAACTTAAAGATCTTTTATTATCTATTAAAAAAATTATGAAAATTTAATATTTTAAAAATATTTATCGAAACAAATCCAACATATTATATGATATATTTTATCTTTATATATTAGTAGAAAAATAAGTTCAAACATATCAACAATACACATCCTTAAAAAAATAATATTAACAATATACATTTTTAAATTAAATCATTTAAAATGGGACAAAGAGAGTAAAGCAAAAGGCACTGCAAATAATTAATTAAGAAAAATATAATTTCTAAGAGTTATTTGGTTGGGGTGAATGTTGCGTCTTCTTGGTTAGCGGAGGCGGCTATGGTTTTGAGTTGCAAGGTGGGGTCTATACCTTTCGTGTATTTGGGGATGCCTATTGGTGGTACTTCTCGTCGCTTATCTTTTTGGGAACCGGTGTTGAATCGTATTAAAGCTAAACTGTCGGGTT
>Ga0315914_1002301_pt1 | contig 29258 bp, 19 predicted proteins | sample MpolenodulesMG_FD_203920 | JGI IMG/M metagenome (GOLD analysis project Ga0315914, IMG submission 203920) | Medicago polymorpha root nodule microbial communities from Los Angeles, California, United States - elongated nodules | ecosystem: Host-associated > Plants > Roots > Nodule | place: USA...
GAAAATATTATTGATGTCGATGAGGATATTATAGTCCATGTTTTGGCCTTGTGTTATGAGATATGGTGTGCTAGAAATAAAAAATGTTTTGAGGGGACTGATGTTGATGTTGCTTCTACTGTTCAAAAGACACAAAAATCTATTATGAATTTTAAGAATGCTAGTTCGGTGTTGGTGGAGAAACTAAGTGGAGGTCCAATTTGCCAATATCTGATGTTCATTGGACACCTCCTTTTAGTGGTTTCTATAAGCTTAATGTCGATGCAGCAGGTCCGATAGAGGGTGATAAGTGGGGCATTGGTGTTGCAGTGGGAGATAATGAAGGTGTTGTCATTGGTGCTAGTTCCTGGCAAGTCTTTTCATTACCAAATTCAGAGGTTGCAGAAACGTTAGCTATGCGGAAGGGTTTGGAATTTGCGAAAGACATGTCTTTTCTAAATATTATAGCAGAATCAGATGCTTCTAATGTGGTTTTAGCGTTGAATGCTCATCAACAATCTCTCAATTATGTTGGCTCTATTATTCGAGATTGTATTAGTTTTAAGGGTAGTTTTCGTCGTTTAATTTTTTTGCATGTTAAGCGTAAAGGCAACCAAGCTACTCATTATTTAGCTAAATATGCTCTTAAGAATTTAGATTGCATATGGATCGAAGAAACTTCATCTTGTATTTCTGCAGTCTTGACATTTGATTTATTGTTAGACTTTCTTTAATGATATTGTCTTTAACGTCCAAAAAAAAATTAAAATATTTGACTTTTTTATAAAATAATTTCTTCTTTTAAAATCCTTAAAGAGTGTCCCGGTGAAATTCATTAACAAGACCCATAAATGTATAAGTGATATTCATAAATTAACTTTCACTTTACTTATAAATTTGCTTAGGTGATTAACTTTGATTTGTTGATCGATTAATTCTCAAGAATTTTTCAAAAATTATTTATGCTTCACAGAATATTTATCCATGTTAGTGGAAGATTTTTAACCAACTAATTGTATCAAAACCATTAACTTAATTATTAGCAAGTGGTAACAAACAAGGACATGATTGGCTAGGTAAAATAACTTTGAGATCTGACAGTCTCCCTCTAAAGAGAGAGCCAAATCATGAAGTCTATCTCATGTCCAACCCAATGTCACATCTGAGCAATAATAGTGTAATAAGATAAGTACATCTCAGAATAAAGTACCGAAAAATAAGGGATAAAGAGTTCAGTCTCAGAGTCCATGTTCATGACAATAACAAAACGAACATATTTTGCTTGGATTGCACCATTGTCTATTTGACTTACACATGCTACATGTAGTAGTAACGTAGGCCATAGATACCTAGAATCCTAGAACTATACTATAACTAGAACTAGAACCAGTAGTTGGTAGGTTAATTGGATAGAAACAGGGGGGTAATTTTTTATGCAATCATAGACATATTTTCTACGTAAAATAACAAGGTCATGCTTGCGAACCACGAGGGCACCGGTCAATGGTTAATGAAGTAAAATAAAATAAGTTAATTTTTTTTACCAATAGTTTTATGTTTAAAACAATACTTTTCATATTTTTAAGAAATTGATTATACAAGTTTTAACGTAATACTATTATATTTGTTTTTATAACTGTATCCCGGAGATATTGATTGACATTTCCCAAATAACAATAATACCCTTCTATTCCTAAAAAAACAATATTATCATTGAAAATTATTTAAATTTCACTATTAATATTCCCCATTAACACAGAATTTGTAACTTGCTATCCTCTTGCCTAGTATTCAGTGAAAAGGATGATTCATTCGGATCGGCATGAGAGTCCAACCACATTGCACTGCCAAAACCTATGTTGTATATTAAGAGGTTGACCTCCTTGAACGAACCGCACTCCTTCATATACGTCAGGAGTCCATTGATGAGAAGGGGCTAGGGAAAGCTTGAACCCAATTCCTACTGTGATGAATATAAGCGCAATTGAAATTCCAGGAGAATTTAAATCTTTTTAAATTTTAATTTGAAAAGAATTATAACAAAAAAAAGTTCAGGATGAAAATGTTTGAGTCGTAGAATTATGATATATATTAAATTTTTTTGTTAAATAGTTTAATGGTTATAAATTCATTTTTTAAAGATGAATAAGTGGAGGAGTTCATAGTTCAAACTTCAACCTTACATATATTTTGTAACGTTCTTACCACTTGAGTCAAACTCACGGAGACAAAATATATATTAATTTATAACATTAAGTTTATATTAAAATTACACTCTCACTAGAAAGCTCATATAACAACCCCAAAACACATCGCAAAACCCTAATAATGTAGTTTTTTTTCTCTTTTTTTTTTTTTTTTTTTTTTTTTTACGAATAGAGTTGTCTTCATTAGTCAAATTACCTTCTTTCTAATTTTTCTTTTACCGTGTACGTACAATATGACTTTTTTCCTCGGTACATCTGAACCTCGTGCTTACATGACCCTTTTTGTTTGTTTAGGTTTTGTTTGAAAGTTTGGAGGGGAGGAGAATAGAGGAAAATAGAGAAATATTTCACATTTTTTTGAAAGACTATTTTGTTAAAGAATGATAAACCAATGCTTCATCACAAAAAATAAAATAGTTCACCACAAAAAAAAATCAATGTTTATGATTCATATATTTTTAATATTAAGAATATTATAACAACGTATATTAAATTTGAATTTTAGTTGCCGGAGAGTTTAGTATTATGAAGAAAAATAAACTCCCCAAAACCCTCATATCCCAATGTCCTCTATTTCTTCCACTTCCACTTGCTCCTTCATTTTTTTTCAAAATCCTCCCCTCCATTGCCTTTCAAACTCGCAAACTAAGCTTTAGAGAAGAACCGTGAAGGGCTTTATGACGAGAATTCTGAAGAGGAAATCTATATTTTAAAATATAATCGATACTTAAAAAAATTTGAAATTATAAAATAATAAATGATCTTATAATACTTCAACAATACTTAATTTATTTTAAAAAACATTTTTTTTTAGTGTAGTTTCGTCCATGGTTGGACATGCCTCAAGAGCTTTATGAATGCAATTTCAAACACAGTACAGAGTTTCATGACATATTTGGTAGAGATTATACTATTTTTCTCTCGTTAATTTAATTATTTTGTAAATGATTTTTTTTTTGTGGTGTTATTTTGTAAATTACTAGTGTTAAGTTAGAATTTTTTTTTATGCCCTATAATGAAACAAAAAAATCAAAAAATACCCTAGTTGAAAAAAAATACCCAAACTATCCTACTTTTTTAGAGTTGACCGCTATGTCACAAGTTGGACTTGCGACCTACCTATGTCACAATTCCAACTTGCGACATACCCCCTATGTCAGAAGACCCAATTGCGACCTACCCCTCTCTCAAAATTTGCAATTTTTTTGTCCTTATTCTATGTCACAAGTGAGACCTGTGACATATTTATTTATTTAGTTTTCGTTTTTTTCTATTAATTTAATAGAATTAATTTTTAAAAATTTTAAAAAAAGTAATTGAAATAAATATTTATGATTATTTTTTTTAGGGAAAATATTTATTATTTAATATGACAAAAGGTTATAATTGCACACATTCGAGAGAAGTTCAATTATACAATTTCATACAGAAAGGCATGGAGAGCAAAAAATAAGGCAATTGAATCTATTTATGGTAACTGGGAGGAGTCATATAAGGAACTTCCACAGTGGTTGTTGGTCATGGAACAAGATTTGCCACGAACAATTATAGATTTTCAGACTACCCCTTCAACAGAAAAAATTGGTGAGGTCATCTTCTAGCGTATCTTTTTGGCTTTCTGTCCTCGCATCTTGGGTTTTGAATTTTGCAAACAAATAGTACAAATTGACGCAACATGGTTGTATGGTAAATATAGAGGAACATTGTTGTTAGCTGTTGCGCAAGATGGAAACAACAAGATATTCCCCATTGCTTTTGCAATCGTCGAAGGTGAGACCAAATAGGCATGGAGTTTCTTTCTGAAAAATCTAAGGCAGCATGTCACCCCACAGCCGAACATATGTCTTATTTCTGATAGACATGTGTCGATAAAGAGCACTTACGGTGATCCACAAAATGGATGACACAATACTCTGACAACCCATGTGTTTTGTGTCCGACACATTGCACAAAACTTTATGCGAGCAATAAAGGATGGAGAGCTTAGGAAGAAAGTTACCTGCATGGGTAAAAATCATATATCTTTCCTTCTAAATTACACATATGTTTTCTTTAGCGTGGACATATCTAACTTTTATTTCAAACAATGCAGGATATGCCATGATCATCCCCACGTTCAATTACTACCGCAATGAAATTGCAAGAGCAGATTGACAGGCATTAGCTTGGGTCGACAAAATTCCTGTCGAAAAGTGGACTCAATCACATGATGATGATCGAAGATGGGGCCACATAACCAGCAATCTAGTAGAGTCGCAAAACGTGTATAAAGGTATTCGCGGACTCCCGATCACAGCTATTGTGTAAGCCTCCTACTACAGGTTAGGGGGCCTTGTCTGCTAAAAGAGGACATGAGGCATCGATAATGGTAAATTCCGGTGAACCATTCTCAGAAAACATCAGGAACTTTCTGAAGGAAGAGGTCATCAAATTCAACAGTCACCAAGTCACTCAGTTCGATCGAGGTAGGTATACCTTCTCCGTCCGTGAAACTATCAACCATATAGAAGGATTGCCGATGGGAGAATACAAGGTTGATCTGCGAAGTAAATGGTGCGACTGTGGAAAATTCAGGGCGTTACACCTACCTTGCTCACATGTCATTGCCGCCAATTCTAGTTTTAGCTACGACTATAAAACATTTGTCGATAAAAAATTTACGAATGAATGTGTATACTCTGTATACAATATCCATTTCGATGTGGTTCACCACCAACATTATTGGCCAACTTATGTAGGCTCAAAGGTGGTTCCCGATTCAGCGATGCGTAGAGCAAAGAAAGGTCGTCCAGAATTACTCGCATTAGGACCGAGATGGGCGTTGTGGAAAATGAGGGGAGAAAATACGGCAATTGTAGAATGATCGGTCATTCCTAAAAAAATTGCATTAATACTAAACATCAGTAGCAATCTATGCATATTTTTTTTATTGCATTTGGTTTGTATTTTATTAAATATTACATATTTATTCTTCGTTTAAATGTATTGTACCATTAAATGTGTCCTCTTAAATAATAAATGTTTATTTCAATTTCTTTTTAAATTTTTAAAAAGTAATTCTATTAAATTAATAGAAAAAACGAAAAATAAATAAATAAATATGTCACAAGTCCCACTTGTGACATACAATAAGGACAAAAAAATTGCAAATTTTAAGAGAGGATATGTCGCAATTGGGTCTTGTGACATAGGGGGTGTGTCGCAAGTTGGAATTGTGACATAGGTAGGTCACAAGTCCAATTTATGACATAATGGTCAACTCTGAAAAAGTTGGGTAGTTTTGATTTTTTTTTTTTCAACTAGGGTATTTTTTGATTTTTTGTTTCATTATAGGGCATTAAAAAAAAAAAAATTCGTTAAGTTATACAGTCTTACGTAGTATGATTGATTAAAAATGACTAGTATAAATTATACAGCCTTACGTACTATGATTGATTAAAAATGACTAGTGTAAATAAAATGTTTAGTTTTAAGAGATTTAATTAGATTCACCAATTCTAGAGACTACTACATTCAAACTAACATGAGTGTGTTTAATATGAACCTTTCAAAAATATCCAAAGATAGACCTTTACTATTTTTTTTTTGTAAATAATGAATTTTATAAATAATAAAAAATGAAGAACAAAATAACATTTTAATAAAATTACATTACAAAAAGTTAATGAATTACCGGAGGCCAAAATCCCCCGGAAACGGTAAAAAAAGGACCAAGAACACACATTTTCGACAATTATCGATTTTTTGGTTGCCGCTTAAATGATTTTTGGACATGCCACAATCTCACCGGCAACCAAAATTCACCGTAAAACTAGCAATTTTTATTTTAATTTATACAACATAAGACCGTCGGGAATGACACATTTTTGACGGTTTTGGCCGATGCAAAGGAAAAAAGAATGCTGAAGTTTTTTTATCCCTAAATTTTTTTTAGAATTTGTGTTTGAAAATGAAAAAGTAAACTAAAAAAAATAAGGTTAAATTACACCATGGGTCCTTTAAGTTTGAAGTTTGTAACACATTGTTCCTTTCAATTATTTTGGTCACACATACGTTCTTTAAGTTTGAGATTTGTAACAGATTGATCGTTTAAGTTATTTAGTCACACATAAGTCAAGTTGGTAAACATTTTCAATTTAGTCCTTCTGACACATCATCGCTTTGGTAAACAGAAGGACAAAATTGAAAACGTTTACAAACTTAAAGGACTTATGTGTGACCAAAATAACTTAAATGATCAATCTGTTACAAACTTCGAACTTAAAAGATTTATGTATGACAAAAATAACTTAAAAGACCAATCTATTACAAATCTCAAACTTAAAGGACTAATGATGTAATTTAACAAAAAAGTAACATAATTTCTAAGATAAATTTTTGTAATTAAACTCATTTATCTATGTGCTTGATTGATCACAAACCCTTACGGCCTTTGGAAGACGGGCGAGACAGACACGTTTCCTGACCTTACCATAAAGGGGTCTACTTTTTTCACACTTGCACACACTCACACTCTTTTTTTCTCTCTTTTTATTGGTGGCTTTGATCAATAACAAGACCTCACGAGCCAAACAAACATAAGCTCCAAAACCTAAGTTTCTTTTCTTTATCATTCCAAATACCAACGCCTTTCCCTGAAAAAGGAAAGTAAATTCCACAAAGTACAATTCACCCTTCCAAACCCTCACCACCCACCACACATTTTTAATATTCATTTTCTCCAAAAATAAATAAAACCACCATTTGTGTAAAAGAGGAAGGAAGAATCAATTTCTTCATCATTTCAGAGACTAGAAATTCTTAACAAAACTAAAATTAGATAAAAATCTGCTTCATCTTTCTTACAAAAGCACTTTTCTAGTTTTCCTTAAATAGTCAACTTACACATCTTTCATTTCCTTCTTGTGCTTTTGTCTCATCTTTTTTTAGGTTAGTTTTCTTTCTCTCTTTCAATTATACGCTGGTTCATTCTGTGTGTTATTATCATTCATTCATATATGTAGCAAAAAATGAAGGTGTTAACTATCTTTCTGTTATTATTATTTTATCCAAAAGAGGATAAATTAAGGTAAAGAAGATATGGTTCGTGAGAAGATTCAGATAAAGAAGATTGAAAACTCAACGGCGAGGCAAGTGACTTTTTCAAAGAGAAGAAGAGGATTAATCAAAAAGGCTGAAGAACTTTCAGTTCTGTGTGATGCTGATGTTGCTCTCATTGTTTTCTCTTCTACTGGCAAACTCTTTGAATACTCTAACTCAAGGTCTTTCTTTCTCTCTCTAGCTTCCATCAGTGAAGGAAAAAAAGTCCACTGTTATTATTTTTACTAAATAAACTATTCCAAAGCTGTGCTACTTGATTAGTATTACTGAATAGAATTAGAATACTGTGTTTTGATACTTTTATTTTTTACTGTCTTGAAGTTATGTATATACTCTCATCAGTGTATCTAGGAAATTTTTATATACACCCATTAGCTATTGAGTAGTGATGTTTGAACATTCATTTGAGATAACTGTGGTGATAACTTCATTCTTTTGTCTTTTTATCAAAAACAGTAGAGAAAGAAAAATGAAAAGAGAGAGAATAAGAATCTAACGTGAGTATGACAGAGATAAAGCTGTCAAAAAGTGGTCGTAAAAATATGATTTCTCTTAATATTTTTCAAAAAGAGATATAAATACAGATAGTGATGTGATGTATGTGATAAAAAGAGAAAAATGGAGAGAAAATATAATATTGAATAAGTGTAGGAAAATTAAAGGTGTACTCATGTAAGAGTTTATTATTCTTGGCCAGACTATCCTTCCTTCACGACCGAACTCCAGATCACCAGAGCTTCTTTTCCATGAAACTGGAGGGTTAACGCCAAAAAATAATATAAGGGTTTAATCTATCTGTGATTCAGATCAGAGTTTTCTTCTTTGGACATCAAAATAAAGATAACTAATATCTTTCTTACTTTTTATTTCCTACAACTTACACATATTTTCAAAATACACATGTAAAAATAAAATAAAAACTGTATTTAACATCAAAGTACACACATTTTAAATATACAAGTGTAAAAATAAAATAAAAACTGTATTTGACATAAAAAATTTAAAGCTATTTATGAACAGAAGACTAGCCATCATAGTTTATAAGCATGATGTGATGAATGCTTGCTTAAGTAGGTTCTAATGAAGGGTTTGTACCAATGAATCGCTTACACAGCCTAAGTCGTGTCGGTGTCAACGTCATATTAACAGACTTTCGATATAAAGTGTTTGTATTTCATTTGTTTGTAAAGATTGCTGATGTAAATTTGAATTCTCTGTTTCCTGTATTAGGCTTTCGCAGTTCTAACTTTGTAATGCAGTTGCAGTTATGAAATTTTAATGCCTTTATAACAATTTGTGCACTTGTTTAGTACTTTTTTTGAACCTGACACTAATTAAGGTGGTTCTCAACTCTGATGTCTTGATCTATAATTTGACAATGATATTTGTGCAATGAAGCATGAGGGAAATACTTGAAAGACATCATTTGCACTCAAAGAATCTGGCAAAGCTGGAAGAACCGTCACTAGAGTTGCAGGTTGGTTGTATTTGTATGTTTAGTATTGAATCACTATATGTCTTTGGAAAAAATTATTGAATTGAATCACGATTTTTTATGTAACAAAATGTACATCATTAATATTGATTGACACTAGAAAAAGAAAATCTGGAATTGGTTGGTACCACTGAAGGTATCTGTGCTGGCATGGCACATTTGAACGCAAGACTTCTGACAAATGATAATTTGATTCGCCAAAGAGCAACTTAGGTAGCTTTTCAAATGTGTGAGGGTGGATGTGAGTAACCTAAAACCACAAATCATATGTTTTTCGAGTATCCTATGTATGGACAACTGTTCGTGGATATCTTGTGTTGATTGAGAGTCTATTATCCTCAATCAAATAATAGTTTAGTTCATGTTAATCAATTTAAAGACATGATACTTCAGCGGAAAATGTTAGGAGAAAGGTTCCATATATATGGCTTGTGTGCGTTAGGGTTATTTGAAAATCAAGAAATAATAAGACCTTCCCATAGGAGATAAAAGATTGACTTGATGCTTGTGGTGCGAGAGTTAATAAGTGGAGCGTTAAAGTTGGTCTCGAGTTCAATTCCCACCTATAGTAAAAATACTAACAGATAAAGTAATTAACATACTGATATTAGTTGTTTAAAAAATTACAAAATCTCTGGACAGGAGGAAAGTAATGTGTACAATATTCTTTATATGGTGAAATATTTCTCATGGTTTTGTTATACTGCAGCTAGTTGAAAACAGCAACTGTTCTAGATTGAGCAAGGAAGTTGCTCAGAAGAGCCATCAACTAAGGCAGATGAGGGGAGAGGATCTCCAAGGTTTGAGTCTGGAAGAATTACATCAATTGGAGAAGTCTCTTGAAATTGGGTTGGGCCGTGTAATTGAAACCAAGGTCTTCAATTCTATCTACTTTTTTTTATTTAACTAATTTTTCTCATGATTATATTTATTAATATTTCTCTAAAACATCTTTTGAGTTATCAGGGAGAGAAGATTATGATGGAGATCAATGAGCTTCAAACAAAGGTTAGAAATAATCAAATGCACTCAAACTAGTATATTAATTGGACGACTAAATTTAATTACCTAGAGCCAATGGAGAGAGCAGTTGGATATAAGCAAAGATTAATGTTTCTTTTTATCAAGCTTGATGTTATTTAAACAATAAAAAATTCAGCAACACCAACGAGCGTTGTTTAGACATAGAAAAATGTTATTTGAACATCTATCTATATATACACTATACACCTAGAGAGGAAAAGTGGAAAAAAAAAATCATGGTATGCAGATGAAATGATGAAAAAAAGAGAACGATAAAGAGAAAATGAAGTGATGAATAAATATTAGAAAATTTATATGATTGTTGTTAAAAATGAACAATTTTTAAGTGTTGTTTTTGATTGAAAATTTGAAACTATATATACAAGGAAACGGTTATACAAAATAAAATGTATCCTACATGTATGCATATACATACACAACGTTGGACAACAATTTTGAAGTCCAAAAAAATTTCTCATTCCTATTAAATCTGTATTTTTTTTTAACGATAGAAAATGAAATATATATTAACATAGAATAGGCAGCCTCAAAAGCACAACGCATGTCAAAGAGACTCTATTAAATTTGTATTAATTTTTGTATCCAAATTAAGTATATATAAAGTATCTTACTCTTATTTGAAGGACTGAAAAACACAATATATATAAGGATTAAATATAAATAAATGAAAATGCTAACCGGTGCCTCGGACACTGGCTAAGCATATTAAAAAGGAAATTATATACTAGTTAATACATTGAAATTGTGTAATTAAATTATAAAAAGTCAAAAATAGTTTCCCTTTAAAGGAATAATTTCCTTTTTTGGTATGCTTAACCGGTGCGGGGCACCGGTTAGCATCACCCATAAATAAAAACCGAAATATAATTTTATAACTTTTTAAGAATCAATGTTATATTTAATACTTTATACTTTAAGTGTTGCCCAAGAGTTTTGAGTGGGAATATTATTTGGGCAACAAATTAAATTTCATAGGGCAAAATTAATTAATATTTAACACAATTTTTTTTTTTGACAAATATTTAACACAATTTCAAAACTTTCTTTTCTTTTAAGGGAAATGCTAACCGATACTCTCGGGCACTGGTTAAAGATATGAAAAAGAAAATTATATAGTAGTTAATGCATTGAAATTGTGTAATTAATATATAATAAAGTCAAAAACAGTTTCCTTTTATGGTAATAATTCCATTTTATGGTATGCTTAACCAGTGCTCTGGTGCACCGGTTAGCAGGACCCTTCTTTTAAATAATGTAATCACATAAATTGATGAAAAGAAAAGAAAGTTTTAACTTCTGTGATTACATTATTAAAATTCAAACCCCACTTAAAACAAATGCAGTTTTAAAGGCTTCATTCAAGCCAACACAGAAAACAATTACATTATTAAAATCCAAACCTCACTTAAAACAAATGCAGTTTTAAAGGCCTCATTCAAGCCAACACCGAAAACAAATCCAAACCCCCACATAACAGCAGAAACCACACTTGAGCCAAAAATCTCAAACTTCATCCTAAATGACCTCAAAAACAGCTTCCAAACACCTACCTGTCGTCCGCTACTCCACCAAAAAAGCCTCCAAAAAACCATCATACCAACCAAAAGATATATAGCATCACATCACCTTGAACTTTCACAACTAACACCCGAATAACACATATTTCAACACTCATTCGAATTCCACCACCAATTGTATTTAGTTGTCTTGGTAACTAAGAACAATTCATCAAATCATAATCAATCTTTCATATTCATCAAATTGTATTTAGTTTCTTTTGACTTTCAACTTATAACTCTTAACTTGTAGGGAAGACAACTGATGGAAGAGAACAACCGACTAAAACGACATGTATGGTGTTATTTATCTTTTTTTGTCTATTTTTCCTCATGCAGACTTTTTTTTCTATGTTATTTAATCTAAGATAAATTTTCCTAATGATATGTGACAAAATTTCACACATTTATATGTTTTCTATTATTTTTTTCTCACATATGTACATTTTGCAAGTAATATTTACTTGTTTGAGAATAAATTTTTACATTTGATATAAAATCACTTGTATGTGTTAGGTGTCAGGCATGTTTAATGGTAAAATGTTTGGAGGAGTTGAATCTGAGAACGTGGTTATTGAAGAAGGTCAATCTTCAGAATCGGTCACCAATGTTTACAACTCTACCGGTCCTCCCCAGGATTATGAGAGCTCAGACACCTCGCTCAAATTGGGGTTAGTTCACTTTAATCTGCATACATTTATACCATTTCATTCAATGTGTCATTGCATATAATGCTATTTTTTTTGAGTCATGTAGCTCATTGGTTTGAACTTTATTCTATAAGATGAATACGTAAGGAATCCAGAGTTTGATCCCAGACTCTGCGTATGGCAATGGATTTTCAACATATTTGAGATATCCAAAACTTTAATGGTGAAAAGAAGAAAGGAAGTTTGTACCAAAAAAATAAAAGAAGATAATTTATTATTATAATATGGCATATATATATATATATATATATATGTATAATTAAAACATAAGGTTTAATTTGCTTGTGCAAATTAGCAAGTCAAATATTAAGATCTATTTCTTCTAAAAAAAATTAATATATATCTAATAATTTTTTAGTTTAATTTGCTAATTTAGACATGTTAAAATGAGTGACGGTAAATTAGAAATCGAGACTCTCAAATTTTTCCTCTAAAAAGAACTTGTTAATGTTCACCCACTTATAAATGACCAAACATGAGTTTACTATAAAAGAATTTAACTATCAACTGAAAAGTAGAAATCGTCTCTAATTCTCCCAAAGTGTCGACCAACTGAAAAGTATAAAAACTTGCTAATTTTTATTTCTTTAAATCATTTTTTTAAAGAAATTATGTACATTTTAAATCATGTAAGTAGAGTTGAAAACTGTCTTTTGTTTACTGATCTTGTTTCTTGTACCCTTTGCACCTGCAGGCTTCCGTATGCCGGCTGATAGTAGGTTTGTGCGAGGATTAACCTTATTTATAAAATCCACAAGGGTTCTTATTGGCTAGATTTCGTAGATGAATATTGTGGCTTTAATCTTTTGCTGTGTAGTAAATGTGTATATGTATGTATTCGTAATGACTTCAGGTATTCTGATGATGTCGTTCGGAAATTGTTTAAAAAAAGTAATTTCCAGTTTGTGTTTAATTCATTTAGTTTAACCAGAACAGTTAATGGTTTTTGTTTGGAAACTCAGTAATTGCTGAGGGTCGTTGGTTGCTCTTATGCATATTCAAATTCTGAGATAGGCTTTTCACCTATTTTTGGAAGCAACTTGTGCTAAAGCATGTCATCTTCGTGTTGAGCTTTGCGCCAGTACTCTAAAAAATTCTCCATTCAAGGATTATCTCCTAATTCTCAAGACAAATGATGTATTAGCAACTACTGGTGATCTAGTTCTGATCAATCATCACATTGACGTGATCCTCGAAGATTTTCCCACGGATTACGGTCCTGCAGTGTCCGTTATTCAAAGTAAGTTTGATATCTCATATCTTGATGAGGTTGAAATTATTATCCTCTCTCAGTAACTTCTCTTAGACAAGTTCAAGAAGTAAACTCTAACTGATGTGGCCTCGCTCAATTTGACACATACTTCGTCATCTCAAGCACTTTATACTACTGTTGAGTCAAGTACTCCACCAACTGACTCAACTTCATCGCACTTTGTTTAACCTGCCTACAATTCATTTAGACGAGGGTGTGGTTTTCGTGGTGGTAGAGGTCGAGGAGGTTGTAACTCCAATATCCATTGTCAATTGTGCTCTATATTTGGTCATACTGCTCTCATGTGCTATCATATGTTTAATCAACAATATCAACCCTCATTTAGAGCTTATACGTTATACCAATGGTGATTTCTTTGGACAGACCAATGCCTCTGGTCTTGTTCCTTTTTGTTTCCCTTATTTTCAACCAAATAACAATTGGATGAGGCCTTAAATTCAGATGCTTCTTCCAGATATGCCAATTACCCATTCTAGTGCTCTCCACACCAATGCCACTCCTGCCTCATCTAATTTACGGTCCCATAATTTTGGTGCATGGTTTCATGTGATTGGTGATGCACATAACCTACAACAATTTACTCCTTTTGAGGGCCATGATCAGGTATACATAGGCAAGCTAGTGGTAGAATGTACATTTCCAAAGATGTATTATTTAATGAGTCAATATTTCCTTGTTCTCCAAGTCCAATTCCAAGCCTTCTCCTAATACTAGTGTCACCGTATCATCTCTCTTCTTGGTTCCTTTACATAATTCTACCAGTCTTGTCTTTATTCTCACTACCCATGGTTAACCAGAGTTTAGTCCCATAATAGAGGTTCCTGAATCCTCTTATGATGTGTCAACTCTTTCTAATTCCACTTCATCTCATTCTCACTCATCTAGTTCCTCACCTTCTTCTGACTTAAGTCATTCTAGTTCAACTGCATCTCATTGTTCTTCTTCTTCTTTTCCTCCGACAGCTAAACCGGTTAGTGTTAAACCTAAAAACGTCTTCCCTAGATAACTTTGAGCCAAATCTAGATTTACTCAACCAAGACTTGAACCAAAGCTACTTCTGACTCATACTAAACCTAAGCCAGCGAAACAAATATCTTGATCCTAAGTGGCAGGCTGCTATGCAAGCTGAGTTTGATGTCTTGAAATTGATGACATGATATTTTACTATATTTTTAGCTAAGTTTTATTTAATAAATTAATGATTTTCTATATGTTTTATTTGCATTTTACTACATTTTCCATTTATTTTGAGATAATAGATAATGCAAGAGGAATATGAAGACACGGTTGCAAGAAAGATGAAATTCCTACAAATATTGAAGACTTGTTGACGCCATGGAAGAATGAAGAGCACTTTTAGATACCAAGAAGTGGAAAATTACTTAGAAACTCATTAAAATTTGTGGCATTTAGTTCCAAAACCATCACCAAAGAAGCAAGGAAGCCAGATGATCAAGAGCATAAAGACTGTGGCTATTACGGCTAGCCCTAGCCGTAACCCCAAACTACGACCGTAATATCTTTGTGAACTTAATGTATTGGTTTTTCTTTGTAGAACATGAATGATTTTGTTTTAATACCATTATTAAAGATTTGTAATATCTGATGGTGCACAAAATTTGAAGTCTTAAATTATAAATAGGACAAATTTAAACATGATTTCTCACCATATTACACTAAAGAAAATTCTTGTATTGTTCTTGTTTTTGATAAAGATTCTTAGTTTTCTATTTCTTGTTTTATTTTTAGAGTCTTGTTAACTAGTGCCCCGGGACACTAGTTAAGGAAAAAAAAGGAAATTTTTGCATTGAAAATATAATTCTTTACACTTTTTTAACTTTGACTACACAAGTTCCAAATCCTTATACTATATTTGATTTCCTTAATCAATGTCCCGGGAGCACTAGTTAACATTTTCTTGAAGTTCATCCTTATGATGAGGGAGTAGTCTCCCTTCTATCTTGGGATCAATGGAATGTGGCTCTGTTTAATTTGGACCACCCACACTTTGGGTCCAACTTGGAGCACCTAAATGACCTAGAGTAGCAGGTTTGGCACGGGATTAGGATAACACAATATAAGCAGTAGACATTGTATCAATTACCTTTACTCTAAATGTTTTAAAATATAAATTTAAAGAGCAATGCTATACATGAAGAAAGATTTTATCAAGAAAAATTTAAGAATGACATGGCAGAATAATCACCCTTAAATTTTATCAAGAAATTGTCCTGAAATTAATGTTAGCCAATAAAAGCTCTGTTTGGCCGGAAATCATGGGGTGGTGGGTGTTATGTATTTTTTTTTATGAAAGGTTAATAAATAAGACTGAAATCTAAGGGTGATTATTGTGTCATGTCATTCTTGAATCTTTTTTGATAAAATCATTCTTGATATCTAGCATTTTCCAAATTTAAAAGGCTGATTAAATTACAATGTGGGACCCGCCAGAAGTGAGTTGTTGTCTGTCAATGAATATCGTTGTTATGTTTCTCACTCAATATCGACCAACTCAAAAAAAAATGCTTCTCACTTAAATTTAAAAGGCTATTTAAATTAGGGTCTTGCTAACCAGTGCCCTAAGGACAATGATTAAGGATTCCATTAATAGAAACTTAATCTTGAAAATACAAGTCTTTACTTTTTTCTTAGCACTAATTACACCATTTTTCGATGCAAACTTACTTATTTGAGTACTTTAACCAATGCCCCAAGGGCGATGGTTAACATTCTCCTTTAAATTAGGGTTAATTAAGTTTTTGCTCCCTACAAATATCAACAGTTTTGTTTTTAGTCCATATAAAAACAAATCACACTTTTTAGTCCCTACAAAATTTTCCGTTAGTGTTTTTAGTCCCTGTTAAATTAAAATTTCTTTAATTATGCTTAAAATTTTAAATTTTTTAATGATTTTTTACATACTTGTTTAAAACATTATAAAATGTTCCGCCGCAATAAGTTAGCATAAATTTTTATTTTTAGGTCTAAATTTTCGTTAGTTTTATCTTGAATTTTTGGCGTTTTAAAAGAATTATATTTAATTCATTACATGTTAAAAAATTCTAATTTTTTTATAAAAGAGATTATTATAATGTCATGTCTGTTAAACATCATTTAAAAATATAAAATTTTAAGTATAATTAGACAAATTTTAATTTAGCAGGGACCAACACATACTTTTAGTCCTTGTAAAATTAAAATTTGCTTAATTGTGCTTAAAATTTTAAATTTTTAACATATTTTTTACATACTTATTTAGAACATTATACAAAGTTCTTCCGCAAAAAAGTAAATCAAAATTTTATTATTAGGTCCAAATTTTCATTAATATAATTTTGAAAATTTGGCTTTTAGAAAAATTTATATTTAATTCATTACATGTTAAAAAACTAAAAGATTTTATAAAAGAGTGTCTTACAATGTTATGAACATGTCTGTAAAAAATCATTCAAAAATTTAGAAGTTTAAGCATAATTAAACAAATTTTAATTTAACAAGGACTAAAAACACTAACAGAAAATTTTGTAGGGACTAAAAAGTGTGATTTGTTTTTATAGGGACTAAAAACAAAACTGCAGATATTTATAGGGACCAAAAACCTAATTAACCCTTTAAATCATAGGGTGGCCCTCTAATATATTATATTTTATTTATTCACATAGGGTTAATAACCATTTAAGTTTTTTTTAATAACCATTTAAGTTGATAATTTAAACTTTATTTATTGGTCTGTTCGGATTGAGCTTATTTTAAGCTTATGAAAAAGAGCTTATGCAAATAATTAAACTTTTATGTTAATTCATATTATCTTATTGACCAAAATTGTATATTCATAAGTTGTTATTTCATAAATTGCCTTAACAAGCTTATAAATAACACATTAATGCGTATTTATTTGCATAAGTTGTTTTGCATAAGCACTAAAATAAGTCAATCCAAGCTGAACATAAAAAGAGAATAAGGGATTTTTAATTAAGACGATGATGAAATTTTGTTGTACTTCGATTTTTATATATTGATAGATGACCATTATCCGTAATTAACTTTTTTAAAAACAAATAAATTAATTCCATAGTTTTATCTGTAATTATTTTTCATAAAACAAATAAATTAAAATTTTTAAAATGACCATTATGTACATAAAATTAAGGAGATTGTGAGTTTTAATAAGGACGATTATGAAATTTTGTTATACTTTATTTTTATATATTGTTATGTTAGTAGAAAAGTGTAACAAACTAGATGAGTATTTGATTTGTTATAATTTGAAAGCAAAAAACATTTATATTTTTACGATTAATCAAAATCAAAATTTCATTACAAAATTGTTCATAATTTTTAAACATTAGCGCAATAAAAAGAGCGAAAATACAGACACGTTAACGCAATAAAAAGATCGAAAAACGAGCATGTGACTGCCCATCTTTTCATTGGTTTAAATAAAACAAGTATACCTTATTATTTTAAAACTTTTATCATGTTCAATCATACAAAATAATTTTTAATAAATTTTTAAACAAATTTATTTGTTTCTTTTCAAAATAATACTACAAAAGCCCATGCAACAGGAGAGCCCAAAAAATTCCTTGACGAGAAAAAATTCGTCATGGAATACAGTAAACTTGCTTGAAGGGTTGTCAACAATAAATCTGATACGTTTCAATATTTTAGTAATAAATCAATGGCGAATATTGAAGGGGTCCAAGTTGGACCCAAAGAGTTGGTGGTCCAAATTAAACGCTGCCATGGAATGTAGTCATGTGATAAACTTTCCACAATCCATTTCTTATCTTTTGTTGTGGAATTCAAAACCCTGATCTAGCCTTAGTGTTTTAAATAAGATTATTATGCAATCACTTTGTTGAAATACAAAGAGATTTCTGACAAAGGTCTTGAAACATGAAAATAGCCTAAAGGTTTTTGGGATGAAATGGATAATCAAACTTAATGGGTCGAACCAACATGAAAACCATGAGAATAGAGAGGTATGTTAGTAAGAGAATAATAGATACTTTAGAGATTACCTCATCCTTAGGCAACATTTTCCCATAGCATTATAAAGGAATATGATTTAGAGATGTTCATCGTAGTGATGGACTCCAATGATTACAAGACGCTTTTATCAAACATCTGTCTTTCAAAACTCAAAAATACTTTTTAGTTGCATACTTAAGAGAAAAAGGTAACCTTGATGATCACAAGTCTTTGAGGATTGATAAATTTTTATTACGAAAATAAACCCGCACACTTGTGGGCGTATCAAGTTTTTGACGCCGTTGTCAAGGACTTGTTGAAAATAGAGGTAATTTTTTTAATCTGCTTTAGAATTTTTGCGTTTTTTTTGTTTTTGTTTTTTTACTCATCATCATGGCAAGCGACCATCCTTTGAAAGGGAGCAAAACACCATGACCAAAAAGCCATACACCGAGAATTATAGAGACGTGTTTGCCAATACAGGAATTGGACCAGTTCCTTAAACATCAAAGGAAGAAGCAACCAGAGATCCCATAAAGATTCAAGAAGGGCAACCACTTGTGGACGTATCTTGTGTCGGGTAATGTTGATAAGATAAGGGTCAACCTCGTTGCAAGATATTTGGCAACCTTCCCATAAAATGTCTAATAGGAGCAAATAGCCATATGGGATCTAATTGGGAGAATTTGAACAATTCTTCCCAGGGGAAACAATTTTCAAAATCATGGATGGAGGGGTAATCAATTTAATACCACCAAAAACCCTCCGCCTAATCAAACCCCATAACAATTTGCTAGGAACCTAAGTTTCCAATATAACTTGTTGGAAAACTTCATGATAATACAATCTAAGCATCATGAAGATGTTAGGAGACAATTCAAAGAGATCAAAGAAGAAAATCTCTTGATAATGGATGCTATCCAATTTTTAGCTTCCAATCCGGACTACATACTTCCGCATAAAAATTAGATCTCTCAATCCTTCCATCATGCTGCCTCACCATCTAAAGCACCTAGCACCTGAAAATAAATCCCCATAAATAACACCAATATGATTACCTTAGGTGGAGGAAATACTTAAAAGATGCTAAAGAGATCGACGTTCAAGAGAGAAAAAGAAAGGAAGAAAAAAGAGAGTGACGTGAAATACCCATCCCATCCACCCAAATATTAACTCTAATGAATTTTTTTCAAAATTTATTGAATTTTTGAGAGCATTGGACAATGACATAAACTTTATGAACACTCGTTTCAAATACCGAATTCTAAAAAATTCATTGAAAAACTTGATTTAAAAATAAAAATTGAAAACATTGAAACGTCGTAAAAATTTGAACAATTAAATGTTATCAACCGTTGGGACTTGCGAGATATCTTCTAAGCTACAAAATATGATCATGTTCACAATACCTTGTTTAATTGGACAGGATGAAATATTTATTAAAAATTCCTTTTGTGGTTTGGGCGCTAGTGTGAGCATCTTGACATACTCAATATATAAAAGAATTGGAAAAGGTGATATGACCATGGAATTAACTAATTCTCTTTTACAACTTGTGGATAGGTCTTCCATAAAATCTTGAGGTATTTTAAGAGACATACCTGTAAAGGTACGAAATCTAGTAATCCCTACAAACTTCATGATTATGGATATTAAGGAAGATAATGACATGCTCATTATGCTTGGTAGGACCTTTCTCGCAACTGCATGTACAAAGTACAATCATAGATGTCTAAAATATACACATCTCTTTAAATTTGGAGAAAAAATGAATGAATTTGAGCAAGAGAGTAAATGTATAACACACTTGTTCTCCAAAACTCTAATGATAACATTGTACTAATTATGCTAGAAAGGACAACATAAAACAGCAAAGATCAAACTTTCAAAACTCTAATGATTCCAAAATGCTCTTATCAGTTGCATATTTTCATCATAGTGGTGAACTTCAATGATTCTAAGACGTTGTTATCAATTATATATTTTCATCCAAAAATTAATCATCAATCTTTCAAAACAAAAAAATACGTTGCATACTTAGGAGAAAATGTAACCTTGATGATCACAATTCCTTGGGGATCGATAACTTTTTATTACAACAATATACATGTACACTTGCGGGTGTATCATAAACATAATCACACTTAGACATTGATTCCTCTACTCCCTAGTATAAATCCAATTGGATGAAGTGTGTGTTTCGGGTTAAGAAAAATGCAGATGGCGGTGTGAATAGTTTCAAAGCAAGATTGGTTGCAAAAGAGTTAATTCAAATGATAGGGTTTGATGATAGGTTCAAAGCAAGCCTTCTCCACTATCATCAACCTTCAACTCTTTGAACTTGGTTAACTCTTTGGTTCTCAAAGTTGCTTGAACTTCCTTCAAAGTGATAGTGCCCTCTTTGCCATTAAGCATTGTATCCTTGAAATTCTCAAATGACCTAGGTAAAACACACAGTAGGTGTAAGGCTTTATCCTCATCTTCCAGATTTACATCTATGTTCGCCAAATCATCAATAATTTTATTGAACTCCGTCAGTTGCTCCATTATAGGTTTTTGACTCCACCATTTGGTAAAAGTAGAGTTGTTGTTTCAGACATTGTCTATGTGCCAAGGACTTGGTCATATACAATGAATCAAGTTTATTCCACATAGACACAGCAATATCTGCCCTCATTGAACGACTACACCATTTCTTTGTGATGAAGCTAGTCGAGCAGGGTTATCTGCCCTCATTGAACGACTACACCATTTCTTTCTCTACTTTTAACCACTACAAAGGATAAAATAACAATATTCTATTAGTGATTTTTTTTTTTTTTGAGCAAAGTGATTTATTTATTTTAGAAAAATATGTTTGGGTGAATTGGACAGTCTCAATGTTGAATTTTCGGAACAAAATTATTTTGGGATGCAAATATTTTGACTTTACCATAATTGTGATATCCATAGTTCAAGTTTCTCATGTTTCTAAATCAACAAATTTGTTGAAATTGAAATTGTCGTAACTATGATAAATTCAAAATATCACTTTGACTGATTACATTTCTATTCCGACAAAGTTGAATCGTAACACCCCCTTGTTTGTCCGAACAAACTTCTTGAAAATAAATCGTGTCTTATTTATTTATTTATTAATTTATTTAGATGAATGATAATTTAGATATTTTCCATTGTTTGTGGGGAAGGAGATACATTTTGGATAATTGCTCTTCTTCCATCTGTTTTTGCTAATTCTCGTCAAAATAGCCGAGCGTGGTAACTCAAGCAGGTGTATTTTCAGCGTGAGTTAACTCACGTAGGGCGGAAATGTGCAAAAACAGATGGAAGAAGAGAAATTATCTACATTTTGGGTGTGTAAGTGAGATTTTTCAGCGGCCGCCCATTGTGGAGGCCCAAATGTTCATATATTTGGACATCGAACCCAAGTTATTTTTTGAACAAAATAAAAAAGGGTTAAATATGTTTTTGGTCCCTATAAATATGTCAACTTTTGGCTTTAGTCCCTCTAAAAAATTTCTTCAACTTTTAGTCCCTATAAAATTTTCCATCTTCATTTTTGGTCTCTCCTTTAAAGAAAACTCATAATTAGAATTCATATTTTTGAATGTAATTTTGCAGAAAAATTCATAATATTATAAGAATCTCTCAAAAAAAAAGTAGAATTTTTTAACAAAACATAAATTTAATATGAATTTATATATTTTTTATGGTTAAAAATTCATATTTAATTTATGTTTTGTTATAAAATTCTACTTTTTTTAGGGAATTCTTTTTACAATATTTTACACATTTCTGCACAATTTCATTAAAAAATACAAAAATTAACTTAAAAATAGGGACCAAAAGTAGTGATTGAAAATTTTAGAGGGACCAAAACGAAAAGTTGGTATATTTATAAGGACCAAAAATATATTTAACCCAAATAAAAAACCCAAGTTATATTTAGGGGAATTCTTAATCGTTGTTTTAGGCTCAACGAAATAATTTTTTTATTTCTAATAAAAAATTTATGTGAGTTGGACTCCGACGTTCACCAAGTCAGGGGAGGCCTCAAGCTCAAAGAGTGTTTGCAGATCATCCACTAAAGTGATCCTCACATCGAAAACGGAAATTGAACCCACAAAATTGCATGTGAGTCAAATTCTTACCAACTGAACCAACATTTATTCACTCAATGAAATCGTGTAAAAATATCCTATGTCTAGTTTTAAGACAAAGCATTAACTAGAGCTTTTTGAGGACTAACATCCTTTATCTCACACACAAAAAAGAAGATTTGGGACTGGTTTGAATCACTTTTGTTTTTTAGTTTTTAAAATCTATTTTATAAATCATTTAAAAAAAAAACTGTTTTTATGAAGAGAATGAAAAAAAAGTGTTTGATAATAACGAAAGCTAATAAACAAAACGAGGGAAGAAGATCCCTCTACAAACATCAAACAACATTAACTTAATAGAAGAGGGAAGATTAAGCAGTTACAACAAGCCAAACTCTCCACCATGACCAATGTTTGCAAGTTTGTCTGTGCAACAATTAACATCATGAAAAATAGGTTTGATCTCACATTGTCATTGTTTTCGTTATATAAGATTTAACGACTCCTGAAGGAGAGGTAAAATATGTTGATTATGTTACTTCCAGACTTCACCATATCTACAATCGTGAGAATCCATCTCTACATAAAAGAGAACTAATGCCAAGGTTACTCGCCAACCATAACCCATGCACGAGACGCCAAACCCAAGTATAGCAAGTAGGATTTACAAACAAAGCCACATACATAACCCTAAATTAATCATATTTTAGTCCCTGTAATTTTTGTTACCATTTTTTTTTTTAACAAAAGCATATAATTACTTTATTTTTAGGCGCTAAAATGGATATGAGGTAAAAGGAAATTGAGATAATTGTAAGAGTAAAAACATTTAATTCAATATTTTACTTATACTCAATGTATTTGACCAATTTTATCACGTTTGTATGAACACCCCCATCGCGAGTTGACATAACGTAACAAGATAGTTCATATTTATTAAATTCATTTATAAATAAAAATTAAGCTAAAAAAAATACTTTCTAAAAATTCCATAGAAAACTCAAAATTCCAAACAACTTGTTATCCCAAGTGGCAGACAAAATATCCAATTCAACAATCTAGCTAGAAGACTCCATTCATGGACGATCTTTGTCATAGGTTAGGCTAAAAAGCCTATTTTTCCTTGAAGGGAGGAGCATGGGCTACCAAGTGTGCACGGTGTGTATGACAATTGTTTTTTTAGCCTATTTTTTCATTTTTAAAAGGCTTAATTGCAGTCTTCACATCCTAAGAATTACAATCTTGCGATTTTAGTCCCGTATAAAAAATAATAATAAATCAACCCCTTAAATTCATCCCATTTTGCACTTTTGGCCCCTAAGACCAATTTTGACCAAGTCAATGCATAAGTGGCACCTACGTCACTTAAAGTGAGGTGCCACATGTGACTTTATATTTCTTAGGGAGTCAAAATTGCAAGATTGTGATACTTAGGAAGTTAAAACTGCAATTAAATCTAATAAATAAAGTGATTTGGGTGCCATGTATGCACTGACCCAGTCAAAATTGGTCTGGGAACCAAAAGTGCAAAATAGGGTAAACTTAGGGAGCTGATTTGTTATTGTTTTTTTATAGGGGGCCAAAATCACAAAATTATGTTACTTAGGAGATTAAAGCTGCAATTAAAACTTTTTAAAATTGCTCAATAATTTTCGCTATGCTTTAGAATCCCTAAAACCAAGGCTGATGCAAAGCAAATAATTCATATTCCAAGAAAGAACTAAAACTCCCACGGATCATTGATGTTACATGGACAAAGTTTCTTTCATTCAAACCAATGGATTCCTATAATAGAGGGAAGTTCCAACATATCATAACCAAAGATCAATTGTCAAGGCTGTGTGTGTGTGGTCTCTGAAAACCAAACCAAACCCATACTCAATCAGTGATGTTACAAGATGAAAAAGTTTGTCCTCATTCAAGGACAATGAATCATCATCATATCATCATTTCCCTTCAATGTAATCATGCATACTTCGAGTCTTTGACCTTAAAATTTCAGGTTCCTTATTAAGGCCAATCAGAAGGGGAATCTTAACACGAGAAAGCAGTGAGTTAAGATCCTCTCCATTTATTACTTTCTAATTTATGTTTCAAAAGACAAATACAAATGCTTGGAGTAGTATCATTTCCTCTTCACAAACACATTGTCCTCGTACCCAATAGCGTTTGGATAAGATAGTTTTGAATCTTACTAAAAGTCTTGAGTTTGATTTATCATTGGAGTGTAGCAATTATAAATCTCTTTGAGAGAAAACTTAACTAATTTGTCCTAAATTATGGACCAATCCGCTCAAGGAACTAATCTATGTAGTTACACGATATTTGTTTACACAAAAAATTGTTGTCGTAGTGACGCTTCAATGTACTCCTCCTTTCAAAGTGAATGCCACTTTAACAAAAACAAATTGTTTTAAAATTAATGTCAACTTTCAGTTTCCAATGCAATAATAATTTTATCTTTCCAATTGTATCCTTCAATTAATGTTATACACACTACTTCTAAAATATTACTTTTTTCTTTAATGGAAAACAAACCGATAGTTGATTATGATAATTTGGTAAAATAACATCTCTCTTTCTTTTAATTAATGCATTTCTTAATATGTAGGTAAAAATCTTAAACAACATTCATTTTAAAACACAATGAGTATTATAGTATTGCATAAAATTGCTGTTAAAGGAGGCTGATGCAAAGCAAATAATTTTTTAAAACATATGGTTGGTCAATAACGTCAGTTCATCTTAATAATTCCTTCTACGGTATGTACCAGAATATCGTTGTCTTTTATCTTGGATGGGATGATAAACTACAAAACTTTTGCAATCCAAGATTCAAAGTGGTTGTATAAAATATGTTAAAGTTTTTCTAATTCACAAGTGGCAAGGCATAGGGGAAACACGTGAGGTAGCATTTATCTGCAAAAGGCAGAGATTCTGTTTGTTTATTACAAACTAATGCATATGAAATTGTTATGGCTTATGTTCTGTCCACTTTCAGTAACAAAGCTTTTAATCCGTGCTTGTTTGTAGAAGAAAGCAACTCTCATGAGAATGGATCTACAAGATCAAGCAAATTATTAATACTATAAAGCCTAGCTTGGACCACCATTTTAATTCTCATGCTATACAAATCCAAATATGTGTATTGACATATAGTGAGCTATTAAAATTGATCATACACGTGATTTAGTATGTGTTATAAAATTAACCATATATGGCCATAAGGGGAATTTTTGGGAGACAAAACCATAGAAGAGGTGGATGCAACTGCAAAGGTTATGAAAGAGAGGGTAAAAGAGGGAGCATCTCTAGGAGAAGAAAAGGGTTTGGAATTTGTGTTAACTAAAGTTCAAAAAAGAAAGAGCGTGCGTCTTTTAGATATCACTTGAAAGAAAAATCCATCAAAGGGAAAATAAATAAATAACATTAATGGGTTTCAGTTTATAAATGGCCAAATGCCCTAAATTTGGGTTTAATTAGAAGTAGTACAATTCAGGTATCAATTTCCAATCAATTAGGGCCATGTGTGGCATGGATAGACAGCTATTTCATCATGATATTGTTTGTAGCGTAAAAGTTTATAGAGTAGTACTGACAACACTCTCTTTTGAACACTCTTTATTATACTCACTTTCTTATTGATTTAAATTATTATGAGCCTATACTTTGGAGTTTGGAAATAGAACCCACACAAAATAGTGGGACAGGCAATGATTCCCTCAAATAAAAAAGTGAGTGCTAGAGAGATAGTTAAAAAATGAGTGTTGCAAGTATTTGTCAAGTTTATATGATCAAAAGTTCTCTATGATGGTCCATGGAAGGTAGCAGATCATTATCTTATTATTCAAAGATGAAGTCCAAATTTTTTTTAGAGTGCAGTTGTTGTTAGGGTTAAAATTCCAAAGCTCCATTCAGAATTATATAACAACATTTTCCTTGGAAGGGTGGGGAATACTATCCTCCATGCTAACCATATTAACCATCGGAAATCAAAGGGTGTATGGGAAAACTATCCTCAATGCTAGAACACAAGAAAAATATGCAATGGCGAGTATCAACAATGATTAATAATATAAGGGAAGAGAAGGGAAAAATTCCTCAAATAATCAAGTAACTGGCCATGCGAAAATTATGGCCAATGAAAGGAGGAATCAAAGCGAACATTGCTATTCAATGCTGTACGTGAAGGAAAACAAAAGTGGATCGGTTTATTGAAAATATGATTTTTGTTATAGACCTCTAGTCTTAATAAACCACTCAGTGGTAAATAGTAAAACTAAGTTTTACCTAGAGATAGAAATTCTATGGGAAGGAAGAATCTTGAAGTTGCATGACATATTATTTAAAAACTGGACCAATGATGATCATATGGATTAAAGGGTGTATTCTTCACCAAATTCAAATTATGCAAAAACAACAAGATACTTCTATTCCTTCGGCATGACTTTCCTCTTCGCCTATTGATGTTGAGACAATATTGGTGCATATGTTCCACTAAAACTGATAGCGAATGAGTCATTGTTCTTGATCTCGTGCAAGAGCGGCTCGCTAGCTATGGAAGATGCTGAAAAATTTCAAGATGGCTGATTCTCATCTCATGAGTGTAGTTTTGGTGGGTCCATTGTGCCCGATACTTCCATCTCTCATCAACACCATAATACATTTCCTATCATATTGGTTCTTGAAGCGATAGAGAATGACTATATTTAAGGCTATAGGAATGAAATTGTTCTGTAATATGAAAGTTTTTTTTTTCCTTGTCTTTTTTCCTTCTATTGGATTAGGTTTATGTCCTCTCAATTTATTTTTCACAAATGAATTTCTAGCATATAAAAAAAATATTACTTATATCATTTTGTGCTATCATAACAAATATATATCTCACATGTATTTTCCTATATTTATCTAAAAATAAATATAGTAAGTATTTTAAATAAAAATAGGAGTATATTTTTAAAAAATTGTGAGTGGGCCAATTTTTTATATTTGTGGGAGAGGAATAAAATAGGGAGCAACAGCTCCCACAACTTTATATGACGCCGTCTTTGCAGTCATTTGTTTGATGATGCTTAATATCAGTACTGTAGTAACTAATATAGTTGATATACAATACTATACGTACACGACTAAACCAGAGTCAACCGTGATAAATGGTAGTTTATGTACAAGTAGTACGTTTCACCTAAGAGCAATGATATTTGAACAACCATTTGGTACAACTTTCATGATAATCTTCTTTTTCTCTCTTTTTATTGGTCAAAAACAATGGAGAGATAAAAAAGATGAGAGAGAGTAAAAATATAATGTGAGTATGAAAGAGAAAGTTGTCTAAAAGTTGTCACAAAATTGTTGTACAAATATCATTTCTCTTCACTTAATAGCAGCTCACCGTTCCACTATAATGATGAGTTTCTTTACAAAGAGATATCCAAGGGTTACAAGAATTAGTCTTCAGTTGTGAATTCAGACTCAAAATCACACCAATAAAACTATGATGTGCGGAGCAAAGAAAAGTAGTAACTAATATCAAAGTAACCACAAACAACAACAATAACAAACCTAGATCTAATCTAGGAATCAAAGTGAAAAGCACAAAACCACAAGCAAAAGATAAAGAGAGAAAAGAAACAAACGCACCAAGAAATGTTTACCCAGTTCGATCCAACTTGACCTACTCTAGGGGAGCGATTGATCTCTCCAATCCACTATCAATGAGTTCTTACAAAGAGATACAAAAGGGTTACAAGAAATTAGCTTCAACAAGCTCACAAAGAACAAACCCTAATTTATATCCTTTTCTCAATCTCACCAATGAACAAAACACTCAATGATTTTCACTCCCCCAAGGTGTTTACACTACTACAAAATATAGATTTAACATCAAGGGGGTTTTAGTTTTCACATCAGTACGGAAAATACCCGAAGGAAAAGATACACACTATGAGTTTTTACATCAGTTGACATAAGCACATGAGGGGAATTCCTAATAGCATGTAACATTTACATCAGTGGATAATTGAAATGAGGGGAAAAACACGCGGTGGCAATTTCGCAATTTGAGTGAAAACTTTGACTAACTTATTTTTACATCAGTGGATAAGATCAGCCTGAAGTAAAAACACATCCTCACTTTTACCTTATCCGTTTTACGTATCCACAAAATTGTATCCTCATTTTTCACTCTACAAAAACAAATTTTTCACTCTCAAACAAAAACGCATCCTTGCAATCGAACCAGTACCGTCCAACTCTCTTGCAATCGAACCTCAATCGAACTCTCTTGAAATCCTTCCAATCCAACTCCTTGCAATCCAGTGAGTTCTCTCTCTCTCTCTCTCTCACACACACACACAAATTCGGTTATGGTTAGGGTTTTGTAAGAAATCCAATAATTATTATGATTTTGTTGTGAAACCCCTTTTCAATAAGTGGATTTAGATGGTTTACCCTAACCCCTTTTGTTTTGAAGAATTAGGTTCTGGTAGTTTATCTTTCGTGAATTAGTTCTTAATATTTTGGTGATTTTGTTTACACCTTTGATATGATTTAGTTCTGGTTTTTTTTTTTTGTATAAAAGACATTTGATTGCATTAATCTGCTTTCCCTTTTCACAAAGCACTAAATTTCAGTTTTAGTTTGTCTTTAGAAGTTGAATTTCTAGCTAAGGGTCATAGCATTGTGCAGGTTGTTAGAACAAGGGTGTTTCACAAGTCACCTATTGAGTTTTGACAATAACAAGGTATTAAAAATAATCAATTGGATATGCTAAACAATTTGTTCAAGTGTGCAGGATCCATAATCAAAGTACTATTCTTAG